>OBAS01000060.1_pt1 | contig 154260 bp, 158 predicted proteins | sample 1517591 | NCBI WGS metagenome assembly OBAS01 (sample SAMN04571700, study PRJEB22368) | human gut metagenome | biome: human gut; material: stool | host: Homo sapiens | place: Luxembourg | collected 2012-10-05
TTATGTATATTTGGAATTTCTCATTTTGGCTTGTACTATTTATATTCTAGCACCACAGATCAAAGGAAGAAAGGTGAAGCGTGATGGAAGATAGACATTTATACAGAGGTAAAAGAACATTGACAGATAATATGTGGGTGCAATGGGATGGATTTAGTGGTGTACAACCTAATACAGTTATTGAAGAGGAGACAATCTGCCAGTGCACCGGATGTAAGGACAAAAATGGCAAGCTGATCTGGGAGAATGACATTCTTTCAGGGCATATCGACAATGAGTTTCCAGAAGATGAGACGAGAAAGTGTGTATTGTGGCACGAAAACGGATGGTGTACGAATGAGCCGGGCTGTGATGACTACGAGGAATTGGATGATTTTGATTCAGAGAATTTTGAAGTGATCGGCAACATGATTGATAACCCGGAGCTGTTGGAGGTGTGACTATGACAATTGATGAAGCTATATCACACGCAAGAGAAGTAGCTGAATGCCAAAAGATGTCAGTAAGACTAATCGAAGATAATGCGTATATTCCAGAATCGGTTGATAAAGAAGCCATTACATATGGCAATACTATATGTGCAAACGAACATGAGCAACTTGCTGAATGGTTGGAAGAACTGAAGCAGTACCGCGCAATCGGCACGGTGGAAGAATGCCGGGCGGCGATGGAGAAACAGACGGAAACATTAACGGTTGACAAAGCAAAAACAATAGCTGCAAAAGCAATCTGTATCGGATGTGGGTATCTGACAGACTGTAAATGTGACTACAATGGCAGTAATTGTATGGTCAGTAAGCCGATGCTGGAAAGTGTATTAAAATCGTTTGATGATTGGAACAGGAGGGCGAATGATGGGAAGATTGATTGATGCGGATGAACTAAAGAAATATCTGAAAAAATATTTGCATTATGGACATGCAATTCCTTGGGTTGATGCACAGCCGACCGCCTATGATCCAGACAAAGTTGTAGAACAGTTGGAAAAGCTGAAAAGCCTTGTACCAGTAAATAGGGTACTTGATGATATTGTAAATGATAAACCAAAGGAATTAGGAATGCTTATAGCCTATAACAAGGCAATCGAGATCGTGAAAAGTAGTGAGCAAGAGCAGAAATCTGAATGCGAGTGGAAACTTGAAGATGCGGAATCAAACCTTTATGTAACAGGGTGTGAAAACCGGCAGTTGATATTTGAGGGTACACCAGAAGAAAACGGCTATAAGTATTGCCCTTATTGCGGAAGGAAGATAAAGAGAGGTGGGATAGATGGCTAAAGCAGTATTGGTTATGGACATGCCGGAGTGTTGTGCAGATTGTTATTGCGGATACTTTGAAAGAGACACCAAGGAACTTAATCTGGTATGTGGTGCTACAGGAGAGGATGCGAACAATGTCGGAAAGCCAGATTGGTGTCCGCTCCAGGAACTGCCGAAGAAAAGAGAAATTAATCATAACAAAAATCACTACATAAGTAACTTTTGGACAGATGCAAAGAGCGTAGGTTGGAATGCCTACTTGGATGAAATTTTAAACTAAATCGAAAGGAGTGAGAGGTTTGCTGGCCAGCGTGAAAGAGCTCTTTACTCCAAAAGATAATGGAATCAGTACAGGAAAGAATGGAGCGGATCGGAGCATATGAGAAGATAGCATCTTTTATGCAGAAAGAAAAGCAGCCATATGAATATAAAAGAAAATATGCACAGATCAGAGCAGAAGAGTTCGCAAGTGAATGTGATGGAAGATTGCTCAACTACCATGTTTCTGTCGGTGGACTTGACAGTATAATCTTATACCTGTTTTTACATGAGGTATGCGGAATTGACGCACCAGGAGTCAGTGCATCTACACTGGAAGACAAGAGTATACAGAGAGTACATAAAGCTCTTGGAATTATCAATGTGCCACCGCTCATGCGGGATGATGGTACACGATGGACAAAGCCAAAGGTTATACGGGAGTTTGGCTTTCCGGTCATATCCAAGGAGATTGCAGGAAAAATCGAGTTGCTGCAGAATCCAACCGAGAAGAATAAGACAGTCAGACACGCGATTATAACGGGAGAGACCGGGGAATATGGTGGATGGCAGAAGAATTCGAAGATGCAGCTTAATCAGCGGTGGTTAAAGCTGTTCGGTGGATACGAAAACGAAACCGAAGGATGCGACTTCGGGAAACCGGATTTCTCGGTATCAGCGAAATGCTGTTATTACCTCAAAGAAAAGAATTGTGAAGACTGGGGCAAGGAACATAACAGTGTCCCGTATTTGGGACTGATGGCATCCGAGGGCGGCAGACGTGCCAAGAGCCTGCGAATGAATGGATGCAATTACTTTGGGGCATCCAAAATCAGATCAGCACCATTTGCAATCTTCCATAGGCAGGACATTTTAAAACTTGCACTGGAAATGGACGAACTGTGGAAAGCCGGACTGAAAGAAAAATATCATGAGAAACTTTTGAAAGAAGGAAGATTATCTCAAAGTTTTGAAATGCCAGAAAGCATTATACCGGAAATCTACGGAACGATTGAGAAAAAGCCGGATGGAACGCTTTATACAACTAAGGCACAACGTACCGGATGCAGTATGTGCGGTTTTGGAATCCACATGGAGAAACGCCCACATCGGTTTGATCTGTTGTATGAGAGCAATCCGAAAGAGTGGGATTATCTGATGTTCCATATGTGCAAGGATAAGGACGGGAATGATTATGGATGGGCGAAAGTCCTGGACTATATCGGCGTGGGATGGGATCCTACGACGATCGGGGACAACTGCAAAGGGCAGATGAGCTTGCCGTTAGATCAGATGATATAAAAAAGGTGCATGCTTTAACATGCACCAGTGCATTCCGCTATTCGGTGGAATTTCACCAACTCATCAGCAAGTTATACTTGTTAGCGGAAGTAGCAGCGTAAATCCCAATGAAAGATAAACAGTTGCAAGAAAATGAATTAAAAATTGCTGTTACAGTCTCAAGTTTTTTCATGGGTACCACCTCTTTACAGAAGGAAAAGTAAATTACAGTTACGCTGCTTAGTATTGCACTAAATACTAGGCATAATCTCATCAGGATTGATGCGCCACTTCCAATCGACACAATAGGTGTTTCGATGAAACTAATATATCATTTTAAACCGTAATAGTCAAGAAAGGAGCCGAACCTCCGGCCTGGGCAACGATATATCGGGTTCCTTAAAAAAAATGACATATAAAGAATTTTTGGAAACAAAGATTGAACTTGCGACAGAAAGCGGATTTATTGTGGATCCGGAAAAAGCAAACAGAGTATGGAATCCCCGCTTACATAACGTAGGCGGGGATTTTAAGAAATATTATTCGGTTTGTGGAGATTTACTTTTGACAAGATTAATATAATTTGGAATATTACTGCATATGAAATCAAACAATAAGTTGTATTCCAATTCAGTTAGAGTGACCTCGGTAGAATCTTTTTTTAGTACAACATCGAAAGTATCACAAAGAGGATATTCATGAAAATCTACATCGTCATACAGATATTGTAGAAGGGAAGTCATTGCGTTTATTCCATATAATACTTCATCAGAGTAAAAATTTGTTTCATCATCATCCCAACCTAACAAAAAATCAGGAGTGGTTTCGAGAGCTTTTGCTATTAATAATATTTTTGATTGAGGAAGCCCACGTCCATCATTTTCTATTTTATTAATAGACGATCTTGATCTATATCCTATTTTTTTTGCAAGTTCTTCTTGGGACATGCCGAGTTCTTCACGTTTTTTTCGAATTCTATCGCCAATTTCCATTATAATCACCTCGTAATTATATATTAGCATTGTGTAGAAAAAAATTCAACTTTTATTGAAATAAATGTTGACAATTATTAAACAAAAGAGTAACATAACAAATGTGGACAAAATGCCAACAATAAGAAAGGAGGGATGAAAAATGGTAGATACACAAAAATTATGTAAGAGAATAGATGAGTCTGGATTAAAAAAGTATTACATAGCTTCGAAGGTCGGCTTGACTACTTATGGATTACAAAAGAAAATTAATAACCAAACACAGTTTAAAGCCAATGAAATCGAAGAATTATGCATTATATTGAAAATTAAGACATTAGAAGAAAAAGAAAAAATTTTTTTTGCAAAATATGTTGGCAAAATGGAAACAAAAAAGTTGCAAAAAAAGAGTAAACACCCACCGACCAAAGTTCGTGTTTACTCAAAACAAAGAAACCCATAAACGGAATCTCTTTATTCATAATAGGAGATTCTAGCCTAAAAATCAAGGAGAATTTGAAATTATGAATCAGATTGAACAGACATTAGACAGCAGAGAAGTGGCAGAAATGGTAGGAAAACGACATGACCATTTAATAAGAGATATTAAAAAGTATATTGGTGAAATGTCCGCCCCCAACTTTGGGGAGGGAGCCGAAGCGAAAAATCACTCGGGCTCTGAGTTAGGAGAGCTGAAAATTCAGCCCACCGATTTCTTTAGAGAAAACACATACCGCGATAAGAATAAGCAAGAACGTCCGTGTTATGATATCACAAAGAAAGGGTGTGAGTTCATCGCCCATAAACTGACAGGTATTAAAGGAACAGAGTTCACGGCACGCTACATCAATCGTTTCCATGATATGGAAGATATTATTCATAATGGAATAGAACGGAAAGAAGTTAAAACAACCAGAAAGCATACAGAGAGCTTATCAGCGGTAAATAATGCAGTAAAAATCCTAACACCAATGCTTGCAGCGGCTGGGTGTGATAGTAAGATACAGCTTCTCACAGCAAAATCACTTTATGAAAAAGCAGATGTGACACTTCCGATTATGATTGAAGCGGATCAGCAGTATTTTGATACGGTACATATTGCCCGACAGGTTGGAATTTATTATCAGAGTTCTGGCAAACCAGCAGATAAGGCAGTAAATGAAATCATTCGTCGCCTTGACATTCCGCAAAGTATGTATACGGAAACTTGGGAGAGCAAGGGGAAATGGCAGGGAACTGTTAGAAAATATGCACCAGAGGTTATTACTATGGTTCGTTCATGGTATGCAGAGAATGGATATCCAAGAGATATTGAGTATGTGCAGAGTGATGGTCAGAAGAAAACATATCATGTGATTTGGCGAGAAAGCGAGGTGGCTTAATATGTTTAATGGTGAGAGAGAAATAGAGTTTGAAGATGACGTGGAAGAAGCACTTGCAATATGTGAAATAATGGATAAGTACGATTGCGATATGGATGTTGCGGAATTAATGTTAGGGGACGAGGAGGACGATTAACATGGACGAGAAATTGAATAAAATAACAATAGATTTTTTAGAAATGCTTAATGGAATGAACCTTGAAGATATAGAGCAGATAAAGGCAGAGTGGCTAAATGAACTTGCTGATAAAAAAAGCAAATTTAAAGATTATGAAAGTGCAAAAAATTATGTAAATGCAGTATGTGATGTTGCAATTACCAGAGCGAAGAAAAAACAGGCAGTTGCATAAAAGTATGAGAGCTTAGAAATAGGCTCTCTATTTTTTTCTTTTGATATTATTACATGTTGACATACGGTGTACCGTATGATAAAATATAACTATCAAAAAAGATGTTCAGGAGGTCACACGATATGCCAGCATTATCAATGTTTTATGGAATTATAGTCAGAATGCAGAGTGAAAAAGGCGGAAAACATAATAAACCACATATCCATGCAATATATGGAGACAATGAGATTGTGGTAGCGATTGATGGAGAAGTATTAGAGGGCAGTTTTCCAAATAAGCAATTGAAACTCCTGCTTGCATGGATGGCAATTCACGAGGATGAATTAAATGCCAACTGGTCAATGTTAAGCGAAGGTGAAGGATATTTCAAAATCGAGCCTCTTAAATAGGGGCTCTTTATGGAGGAAAGAAGATATGTTGAGACCAACAGCGGTAAAGGTTGTACCGAAGGATAATTATATTTTAGATGTAGAATTTGATAATGGTGAGAGAAAAGAATTTGATGTAAAACCATACATCAGAGGTGAGTGGTATGGGAAACTTCATGATCGCAATTATTTTAATGCAGTAGAAACGGATGGATATACTGTTGTCTGGCCGGAAGGTCAAGATATTTGCCCGGATGAATTATATGAATTGAGCAAAATGCCGGCATTGGTATAGTTGAGGTATAACATGGGTGCAGAAAAGAAGAGACCACAAGATCGGTGGAATGAGAAAGCCGGATTGATCAGTAAGTCATATAAGCTAAAAAGAGAATTGACAGAAGAATTTGCAGAAGCTTGTGATAGTGCAGGTGTAAGCCAGGCAGGGCAGATTAGCAAAATGATGAGAGCGTTTATTAAAGAAGTTCAGGCACAAGCTTAGAAGATAAAATGTAAATTGTTTATAAAAGCAAAGCAGGGATTTGGTTGTTATAAGTGGTCAACTACCGGTAGGAATGTGGATTAGGGAAGAAAATTAGACTCGCAGCTGACTTGCAATATATTGAAAATTGAAAATTGGCGGTTGGAGTGGTATAATCTCCATATCACAAAAGATTGAGGGGAAAATAGTATGGGAACATCTGATTGGATAGCATTAGGAGAACTTATAGTTGCAATTATTGGGATTATTGTTGGAATTATTGGTGGGAAAGAAATAAGAGAAGCAAACAAACTTAAAATTCAATTTGGAGATTTAAAGGCGGAGATTGAAAGGCTTGAAATTAGTAATTCACAGATAGCACAAACTATAAATAACAATGGATTAGGGTACAAAGATACTAAAGAAGTTGCAGAAGATGTTGTGGACGAAAAAACAAAAAATAAGCCAGATATAATAATGTCGAAAGAAGAACCGCAGAACGCAAAAGGAGGAACAATTTGGATCCAACAGTATTAAGTAATTATTGAAAAAATACAAAATATGGTATAAAAAATGTATTGTTAGTGCCGATTAGAGCCGAATGTATAAGACATAAATGTCTTGTATGTCCGGCTCTTTTTTATTTTTGAAAACAATATATAAATAAAAATGTTGCATTAGATTATAATAAAAGTTTATAAAACGAGTAAAATATATGTTATAATGTTGCATAATATATAAACAACTTGCACGAAAGGGGGGAATGTGCATGATGAGTGAAAAAGAAACGTATGAAATCTGTAATGAGGTAGACAGCTTCATAGCCAGAGAATTAACAGAATCCATAATACACAAGGTGTCCTACGATATGCTTGAGGCTCATTATGGTATTCTCCCGATCAGCAGGAGAAGCTTTTACCGGAGACGTAATACGGCAAAAAGATTAATGAGACAGAGGATGTGTCATTTGGTAGAAGAGAAGAATGGACAGATGAGGATTGAGTGGGGAGGATAAGAAAAATGTAGTATATTACTGGTTGAAGAGTTATAATTTCCTTATGACTAAAGAAGTGAGGAGGAAAGGTTATGCTTGATAAAAAAGATATAGATTTTGTAATTAATGTGTATGAACGGAAAAGCATTGTTACAAGAGATGATTGTTTAAATCTGGACTCAAGACCTTATGCAAGGGAAATGTGTGAAGAATTGAAGAGAAGAGGGCATGAAGAAGCTTCAATAATAGAATCACATTTACCAAGATATTCTGATTATTCCAATGCTATATTTAATTCGAGTGAGTTCAATTTTTATGAAGTCGATGAATATATGATTAATAATGTATTGCATTAAAAATGTAATTGTGAACATTTACCAACCGTCAAATACGATGGTTGGTATTTTTTGCCCTAAACTTGGCACAAACAATAAGTAAGTACGTGATAAAATTCTGTTAAAAGAAATACCAGGGGGAAAATAAAGTGAACAATAACGATTTGAAAAAGGCGTACTTACAATCATATATCCCATCCATAAATGCAGCCAAACGTATAGAGGAAGAAATAGAACAACTACGGCTGGATAAAATGATGCCATCTGTTATTATGGATGATATGCCACATGCACATAATAAAACAGATCTGTCTGATTATATGGCAAAGTTAGATGAACTGATAAATAAGCTAATAGCTGCCAGATACAAACGTATTGATCTATATGCAGAAATATTTGCAGATATTGAAAAGATGGAAAATGAGACAGAAAGAGAGGTATTAACATATCGGTATCTTCGCCGGTACAGCTGGGAAAAGATTTGTGTGCATATGGGGTATCAGTGGGCACAAATTCACCGGATTCATGCTAATGCATTAAAAAACTTCAATCCAACAGGAGTATACTACCAACTGATGATAAAAAATGCAGAAGTTGATAAAGATGATACACAATGATACATATGTTCGTGATAATATATAAGATGAAAAGAGCGCAAGTAGAAAAGAATCTGCTTACGCTTTTTTTATGGGCGTCGGATGGGCGCCCTATTCCCCCTAAGTTATTTGAGGGATACTGATAAAAGAAATGGTGGTGATGGTCCTTGCCAAAGGCAAAAGATGCGAGAGCGGACAAAGCCTTTGAAATGTATAAGCAAGGGCTTAAGCTAATAGATATTGCAAATCAGCTAGGAGTAGCAGAGGGAACGGTACGAAGTTGGAAAAACCGGTACAAATGGAATGGCGAAACGAATGCAACGTTGCAAAAAAATAAACGCAACGTTGCGAAAGAAAATAAACAAGCAAAGAAAGTAAAAAAAGAGTCTGTTGCAGATGAAGTAGAAGCGGTGATACAAAACGCTGATTTGACTGATAAGCAACAGCTTTTTTGCATTTATTATATTCGTTGCTTTAATGCCACCAAGGCATATCAGAAAGCGTATGATGTTGATTATGCGACTGCCGTGGTAAATGGTCCTAGACTGCTCGGAAATGCTAGGATAAAAGATGAAATTTTCAGGTTGAAACAAGAACGTCTCAACAGGGAGTTCCTGAGTGAGTCAGACATCTTCCAGAAGTATATGGACATTGCTTTTGCCGATGTGACTGATTTTGTGGAGTTTGGAAATGAGGATGTAGATGTGATCCTGGACACTGGAGAACGAAAGACTATCACAGTAAGCCATGTCAATATCAAGAATGATGCGGATGTGGACGGAACGATTATTTCAGAAGTGTCCAAAGGCAAGGACGGCGTAAAGGTAAAACTTGCTGACCGGATGAAAGCTTTGCAGTGGCTTTCGGATCACATGGATCTTGCCACTGAGAAGCAGAAAGCAGAGATTGCATTACTGAAAGCCAAAGTTCAGACAGATGACGGCGATGAGGTTGCAGATGATGGATTCCTTGAAGCTTTGAATGGTACTGCCGCGGAGGACTGGGGTGATGAAGAGAATCAGTAAGATTAAGCGGGTTTTCAAGTTCAAGCCATTTTCCAAGAAGCAGCGCAAGGTATTGAACTGGTGGTGTGAAGATTCTCCGGTTAAAGATAAGGATGGTATTATCGCAGATGGTGCTATTCGATCTGGCAAGACGGTGAGTATGTCGCTATCGTTTGTTATGTGGGCGATGAGCACATTTGACGGCGAAAATTTTGGTATGTGCGGCAAGACAATCGGTTCTTTCCGCAGAAATGTATTATTTTGGCTTAAGCTGATGCTGCGAAGTCGCGGTTATACGGTGGCAGATCACAGGGCTGACAATTTGGTAATCATCACAAAAGGAGATGTGACCAATTATTTCTATATATTTGGCGGCAAAGACGAACGATCACAGGATCTCATTCAGGGTATTACCTTGGCTGGGGTCTTTTTTGATGAAGTTGCGTTGATGCCGGAAAGCTTCGTGAACCAGGCAACCGGACGATGTTCTGTTGATGGTTCGAAGTATTGGTTCAACTGCAACCCGGATGGACCGTATCATTGGTTCAAGACCGGATGGATTGATAAGAGAGAAGAAAAGCATCTGTTGTATCTGCATTTCACGATGGATGATAACTTGAGTCTGTCGGAGAAAATCAAGGAACGATACCGTGGCATGTACACAGGTGTGTTCTACCGCCGGTACATCCTTGGACTATGGGCGATGGCAGAGGGCATTATTTACGATATGTTCGACACTGCCAAGCATGTGATTTCCAGCACGGCTGATCTGGTCAATGCAAATTATTATGTGTCCTGTGACTATGGTACACAGAATGCAACAGTATTCCTGTTGTGGTGCAAAGAACGTTCTGGGCGGTGGGTGTGCTGCCGCGAGTATTATTATTCCGGCCGAGATGAGGAAAGGCAGAAAACGGATAGTGAGTATGCGGATGATCTGGAGCGGTGGCTTGGTGATATAAAGCCGGTGAAGATCATTATAGATCCATCGGCAGCGTCCTTCATTGCAGAGTTGAAAAAACGAGGCTATGCGATCAAGAAAGCAAAAAATGATGTATTGGATGGAATCCGGTTTGTGGCATCGCTGCTGAATCAGGGGAAAATCGCCATCAGTGACCAGTGCCCGAATACGATCAAAGAGTTTGGGTCGTATATCTGGGACCAGAAAGCATCTGAGCGTGGCGAGGATAAACCGGTAAAGCAGCACGATCATGCGATGGATGCTTTTCGGTATTTCTGTTATACGATTATTCGCAAGCCGGGCGGTATCAGCATTTTGAAATAGAGGTGATAGACATGGAACTTGAGATTATGAAAAAACTCATAAGAAAATATGAACCGGGACATACAAAGTTTTCCTTTAATGCGATGCAGGCAGAGCGGTATTACCGGAATGAAACGGATATTTTAATTAATAAAATTAGTGATGAGAGAAAAGAGGATGCAGATAATCCGTTGCGTAATGCGGATAACCGGATTCCGAGGAACTTCCACGGACTTATTGTCAATCAAAAGGCTGCATATATGTTTACAGCACCGCCACTTTTTGATATTGGGAATGAGCATGGAAATGAAGTCGTGACAGAAGTACTCGGTGATGAATACCGGAAAAACTGCATGGAGCTGTGCGTAAATGCTTCCAATGCATCGGTGGGATGGATTCATTACTGGGAGGATGGAGATGAGACATTCCAGTGGGCGGTAGTCGACAGCAAGCAGATTATTCCGATTGAATCACACGATTTGAAAAAGAAACTGCTCGGTGTTCTTCGTGTGTATGATGAAATCGACGAGGAAACAGGAGATACCTATACAATTTATGAATACTGGGATAAGGAAAGTTGTTGGACGTTCCGGCGGAAGTGTGGCGACACTTTAGAAGATGGGCTGTTCTACTACAACACTTTCATGGTGCCGGATACCGGAGATTTTGTCGCAGAATATCGGCATGAATTCGGAGAGGTGCCTTTTATTCCATTCCCGAATAACAACACGAATACAAACGATCTGAAAAATATAAAACCGCTGATAGACGTTTACGACAAGGTCTACAGCGGTTTTATTAATGATTTGGATGATATACAGGAATTGATATTTGTACTGTCTGGGTATGGCGGAACTGATCTCGACACGTTTTTATCAGACTTGAAAAAATACAAAACTATCAAGGTTGATGGAGATGATGGAAGTAATCCGGGAGTGAGCACGCTCAACATTGAAATACCGATTGAAGCACGTAACAGCGTGTTGGAAGCCACCAGAAAGGCTATTTTTGAACAAGGGCAGGGATTTGATCCACAGCCGGAGAATTTTGGGAATCAGAGTGGAGAAGCTCTTAAATTCATGTATTCATTGCTGGAGATGAAAGCCGGGTTGACGGAAACGGAGTTTCAGCTTGGGTTTGCACGTCTGGTAAGAGCGATATGCCGTCATGAGGGGATTGATTGTAAGAAAATCATTCAGACATGGTCCCGCACCTGTGTAAAGAATGACACGGAGCAGGCGCAGATTTGCAAGGATTCGGTTGGAATTGTAAGTAAAAAGACAATCCTCAAAGCACACCCGCTTGTCGAATCGGTCGAGGATGAATTAAGACAACTAGAGATAGAGGAAAAAGAGGCGATGGAAAAAGCTGAAATGTATGCAGGGGCTTTTTCAAGTGAAAAAGAAGTGAGTGATGATATCACAAATAAAGAAGATGAGAAATAATAAAACCTTGACTTTTGGCAGACATAAGTGCAATATATAATTATGGCAGACAAAAGAGAGGTGATTATGTGCCTGAAAAGAAAATTGGTCGTCCAACAAACAATCCCAAAAATGAACGGATAACCGTTAGATTGGATGTAGAATCTTCGGAGATATTGGACTGTTACTGTAAGCAGGAAATATTGGACAGGGCAGAAGCGATACGTCGTGGAATAAAAAAATTAAAGGACGATATTAAAAAATAGAACGTTGCCACCCTCGCAAAGTGAATCAACGTTCTACGGTAGAAGTTTCCTTCTATGAAATATTTTATCATGGATAGGGACTTCTTTCAACAATTAAAAATTTGAAAGGAGTTTTTTATATGATTAAAAACGTTACAAGAATAATAGAAAAATCTATTGGAAAAATTGATGTAAGATATGATATGTGTATTTCTGACATCGAAGCTATTGAGAAAATGAGTTACAGCAAATATGATTTTATAACAAACGGTTTTCGCTTTGGATATATGCAAGGCTTGAAAGCAGCTAGAGCAGAAATGAAAAGGAACGGTGTTATAAATGGCTTATAAAAATATAAAAGGGGAAAGATACGGAAGATTGGAAGTCATCGAACATATCGGGACAAGGAGAGGAAAAGCACTATGGAAGTGCAAATGTGACTGCGGAAATTATGCAGATGTAACGGGAGATTCATTGAGACAAGGAAAAACGAAAAGTTGTGGTTGCCTTGGCGATGATAATCGAAGAAAAATAACCACAAGGAATAGATATGGCGCTACTAAGCACAATCAATGCAAAGAAGGAAAGAAAAGCAGGATATATAGAATTTATGATGCTATGCACCAGAGGTGTTATAATGAAAAAAATGGGGCGTATAAGCATTATGGCGGTAGAGGTATTGTAATTTGTGATGAATGGAAAAATAATTTTGAAAGTTTTTTCCAATGGTCCTTAAAGAATGGTTATTCCGATGATTTAAGCATTGATAGAATTGATAATGATGGAAATTATGAACCTAGTAATTGTAGATGGGCAGATATGACATTACAGGGCTTGAATAGAGGAATACAGGATAATAATACAAGCGGTCATAAGGGAGTCTCGTTAATAAAGAAAACGGGAAAGTACAGAGCTTACATTAAAATAAAAGGGAAACAGATACACTTAGGGCATTATGATTATTTGCAGGATGCCATAGAGGCGCGAGAAAAGGCAGAAAAGTTATACATGAAGTAGTAAAGATAGAGAATGGTTGCAGTTACTGAAAAGTAATTTGCAACCATTTTTATATGGAATGAAATGAGGTGATTGCATGGAAAAGCGGACAAGTGAATATTGGCAGGAACGTTTCCAGCAGTTGGAAGAAGCGCAGCATGATACATCCGTTCAGACCATGCAGGGTATCGAGCAGGAGTTCCGGCGTACGGAACAAGTATTAGACGGAAAAATTAATGCTTGGTATCAGAGATTTGCATCCAATAACAAAATTTCAATGATAGAGGCAAGGAGATTGCTCAACAGCGATGAGCTGGAAGAGTTTAAGTGGGATGTACAGGATTATATTAAATATGGAGAAGAAAACGGTATCAACCAGCAGTGGATGAAAGAACTTGAGAATGCTTCAGCAAAGGTACATATCAGTAGATTGGAGGCACTTAAGTTACAGACACAGCAGGAACTTGAAAAATTGTACGGAAATTATCATGATTCCATAGATGAGCATATTACAAATCTTTATACATCTGGATATTATCACACAGCATTTGAAGTACAGCGAGGTATGGGTGTTGGCTGGCAGATGCAGAATTTTAATTCAGAGAAAGTCAGTGATATTATACATAAACCGTGGGCTGTTGATGGACGTAACTTTTCAGATCGTGTTTGGATGGACAAAACAAGACTAATTAACAGTATGCATGATTCTTTAACTCGAATGTGTATTACAGGGGAATCACCGGATAGAGCTATACAGGAAATATCCAAGAACATGAAAGTGAGCAGGTCACAGGCTGCGAGGATTGTTCAGACGGAATCGGCGGCTTTTTCTGCAAAGGCACAGGAATCATGTTTTTCTGATCTTGGTGTGGAAGAGTTCCAAGTGGTTGAGACCTTAGATAGCAATACGTGTGATACATGTGGAGAGATGGATGGAAAACATTTTCAAATGAAAGATTATAAGATTGGTGTTACCGTACCGCCATTTCATCCGAATTGCCGTGGCTGTACATGCCCTTATTTTGATGATGAATTTGACAGTGTGGGCGAACGTGCTGCCCGTGGCGAGGATGGAAAGACCTACTATGTGCCGGCAGATACGACGTTTGAGGAGTGGAAAAAATCGTTTGTTAATGGTGATGCGTACTTTGTGTCAAACAGTTTCCAACCACGATATGGAGCGGAAAAGGAGTGGAAACATGTAAAATTTAAGACCAAAACAGAAAACATACAAGAATATACTGACAAAAAACGGGAGCAGAATTTCTTTGGGATTCCAGTTGATAAAACTGCATCTTGGATAGGGAAAGATAATAAAATTGGTAAAGTAGAGGATTTACAGGAATATTTTGTAAATGGTGAAGCTTTCAAAGTTGATGGAAAGAGAGTGCTGTTGGATTATTCGGAACATGAAAAAGAAATTGCAAATATTATTGCAAAAGGAACTGGGAAAGATATAAAGATGGTTCCAAGGATAACGTTCCCTCAAAATATACAGACACCGGATTACCTGATAGATGGAATAAAATTTGATTTGAAAACTCCCCTTGGAAATGGAAAAAATACGTTGTATGGGATGGTAAAATCGAAAAAGAAACAAGCAAATAATTTTGTTATATGTGCTGACAAAACTGCACTAAGCATGGATGAGATAGAGCAACAGATACAAGGAATTTATAGCTCAAGAAATACGGCATTTGTTGATATAATTATTTTGGTAAAGAATCAGGAGATTGTGAAAATCTATAAAAGAAATAAATAAGAGCCATTTTCGCTCCCGGCAACTCTGTATAACACAGAGGCAAAGGGGGGAACAAAATGACTCTTATTAAGATATCTTATGTATATATTACAACAATATCCGTAAAAAAGCAATAAAAACCAGTAATAACAGGGCAACCGGAAATCTATGAACCGAACAGCGCAGAGGTGACGCTAAGTAAGTTCCTCCGGCAGTCCTGTTTTTATATTGTCTTTTATCCGCAGACATTAAAGAACGGCATTACTCATCTGGAGAATAAACAGAGAATCCCAATACCCGGAGAGCGGGAATAAAAATCTATGGAGGATAAAAAAAATGGAATGGTTAAAGGCAATTTTAGAAAAGGCAGAGATTAAAGATGGAAAACTTGATGTGGATGCAGTCATGAATGCGGCACAGAAAGAGTTCCCAAAACATGCAGTACCAAAAGATGATTTTAATAACAAAGTCAAAGAGTTGGAAACTGCAAATGACACGATCACAGAGCTTAAAAAATCCAATGGAGATAATGCAGATTTGCAGAAAAAAATTGGAGAATATGAAACAGAGATTAAAGACCTTAAATATTCAGCAGAGAAAACAGCAAAGACATACGCCTTAAAAGAATCTCTTGCAAAGCAGGGAGTTCTGGATCCAGACTATCTGATTTATAAGGCAGGTGGGCTGGATAAGTTCAACTTCGATAAAGAAGGGAAGCCTGTTGGCGTAGAGGATGCTGTGAAACCATATAAAGAGGATGCGGCAATGGTACATTTGTTTAAACAGGAACAGCAGAAACCACCGTATAATCCGAAAAATGGTGGCGCAGGTGGTACAACAAATCCATTCGCAAAGGAAACATTTAATCTGACTGAGCAGGGACGTATTTTAAAAGAAAATCCAGCACAGGCAAAAGAGCTTGCCACTGCGGCTGGAGTAACGATTTAAGAAAGAGAGGATAAATATTTATGGCAATTACAAAAATTTCAGACGTTATTGTACCGGAACTTTTTAACCCGTATGTAATGAACAGAACAATGGAGTTATCAGAGTTTTTCAAGAGTGGGATTGTGGTAAACAGTCCAGAATTTGATGTGTTGGCAAGCGAAGCGGCAAGAACACATAATATGCCGTTTTTTGAGGATTTACAGGGGGAATCCGAAGCGATTCTTGAAGATGTCAAGATGACTGCTAAGAAAATTGGTTCCAATGAGGATGTATCAACTACCATTTTCCGCCAGAATATGTGGGGAGCAACGAATCTTTCCGCTGCTTTGGCAGGTGCTGATCCAATGAAAGCGATTGGTGATCTGGTTGCGTCTTATTGGGCACGTGATATGCAGAAAGAGCTGATTGCGATTCTTACTGGAGTATTTGGTACAACTACAGCAGGATCGGAAGGAACACCGGCGGCAGAGACCAGAATGAAAGATCATATTCTCGATCTTACTGCAGGTAAGACAGAAGCAGCAAAGCAGATCAGTGCGTCAGCATTTATTGATGCATGTCAGTTGCTTGGTGATGCACAGTCACAGTTATCTGGCGTCGCAATGCATTCAGCAACAAAGTCTTATCTGAAGAAACTGAATCTCATTGAGACAGAGCGTGATTCTACGGATGTAGAGTTTGATACCTATCAGGGTAGACGTGTAACTGTAGATGACGGATGCCCAGTAGGTGACGGAGGTGTGTACACTACATATCTTTTTGGAAATGGTGCAGTAGCATATGGTAATGGTTCTCCTGTTGGGTTTGTGGCTACCGAGACGGATCGTGATAAACAGACCGGTGCTGGTATTGATTATCTCATTAACCGTAAAGCATTTATTTTACATCCAAGAGGAATTGCATACACTGGAGCAAAACGTGATCATGTGGAAACACCACTTCGTACAGAACTTGCAATGGCAGAGAACTGGAAACCTGTATATGAGTCAAAACAGCTTAGAATTGTTGCTATTAAACACAAAATCGGGTAGGTGATAATCATGGAAGGGAGTAGCAAGCTGACAGCCGAAAGGCTGTTGGCACTTCTTGGATTAAATGCCGATGAGCAGAGCATAGAAATATGTGTAGAGTTTGCATTGGATAACGCAAAAGACATTGTAAAAAATTACTGCCACATTGATGAAATCCCGGCAGAATTAGAAACAACAGTCTTGCGCATGGCAATGGATATTTACAGAAATGAAAAGCCGGGAGAAACAGAGACACCACAAAGAGTTTCTTCGGCTCAAATCGGTGATACTTCTACATCATTTGGCACTGTATCGATAGTCTCATGAAAAACTACAAATCATCTTTAAACCGATACAGGAAGGTAGTGTCCACATGAACATGGTAAGAAAAATCATTGAAAGCACATATGATGGAAGATGCACCGTTACGCAACGTGCAGAATGTGAGAAGCCTAATGGATCGACAGGATTTACTAATGCTGTGATTTTAGAGAATGAGCCTTGCAGACTTTCTTTTAATAGTAAGGAATCTGCCAAGGAAGGAGATAGAGCTTCAATCCAAACACAAACTGTAAAGCTGTTTTTAAAACCGGAGAGAATCATAGAACCAGGTTCAAAGATTACGGTAACGCAGAATGGTGTCACAACGGATTATGCAAGCTCCGGTAAGCCGGCGGTATATGAAACACATCAGGAAGTTATTCTTGAATTGAAGGAAAAGTGGTCATAATGAGCGTAAAGTATAAAGAATTAGAGGATTTCACAAGAAAAATCGAGGATCTCAATAAACAGCAGAAAGAGGAATTTATGAAGGCCTGCTGTAAAGAATTGGCTGCCAGATTATTAAAAAAAGTAATAAAGCGTACTAAGCCTGGGAATTATGAAAATAAAGTTGGCGGTACACTACGGCGTGGATGGACATCTGCAAAAACAGGTGATTCAAAGCGAGATACAACTCAGGCAATGTATGATAATTTATTTGGATCAGACCAGAAAGTATCTCAAAAAAATATGAGTGTTCGTAAAGAGGGAAACACATATATTATTGATGTTACAAATGCTGTTGAATATGCTGCATATGTGGAATACGGTCACAGAAAACGAAATCATCAGGGATGGGTTCCGGGAAAATTCATGTTAACAATTTCAGAAGCAGAATTAAGAACCGTTACACCACAGATTTTAGAACGAAAATTGCAAAAATTTCTGGAGGACGCGATGAAATGATACAAAAAGTAATTGATGGTATTATTACAGCAATCAGGACAGAATATGGTTCAGCACATTTTAAAGTATATACAGAATTGGTAGAGCAGGGATTAAAAAATCCGTGTTTTTCTGTTATGTGTCTGAATCCAAGTGTGGAAGTGACCGGAAAAGTTCGCTCAAGACGATATTATCCGTTTGTGATTGACTATTTTCCTAAATCAGATGATGAGCCTGTGGATGAATGTAATACCGTCTATGAGACTTTAATCGAATGCCTCGGTGATATTACTGTAGAGGATAAGATTATACATGGCAGTAATGTAAGTGGAAATGTAGTGGATGGAGTTTTACATTTTCAGATTACATATGATCTCTTTTTGCTCAAAAAAGAGGAATTAGAAAGCATGATGCAGTTTGAGGAAAGCACAAAAGTGATGTAAAGGAGGATAACATGGCAGAAACAAAAAAAGAACCAGAAAAGATTTTATTCTCAAAGGAACAGATTGTAAGTTCCATGAGATATAAAAAGTACAGAGATTTTTTGTCTGGGAATCTGGACAAGCATAAAAATTATTCAACAGAAGAAATTGATAAGATGATTGATTCGTTTTATGGAAAGGGTAAGAGTGGAAAATAATGGCATTAGGTGGAGGAACATATTTAACACAGAATAAAGTACTTCCGGGGGCTTATTTTCAGTTCATTTCAAAAGCAATTGCATCAGCAACGTTATCAGACAGAGGCGTAGCTGCAATGGCGTTGGAACTGGACTGGGGTGCTGATGATAAGGTGGTTAGTGTCACAGCTTCGGATTTCATGAAGGATAGTAAAAAAATGTTTGGATTCGACTATGATGCGGCAGAAATGTTGCCATTAAGAGAACTTTTCAAACATGCGTCCAAAGTATATGTATACAAAGTCACTTCTGGGGGAGTGAAAGCTTCGAATACATTTGCGGAAGCAAAATATACAGGCAAAAAAGGAAATGACCTTAAGGTTGTTATTCAGACAAATGTGGATGATGGTGAAAGATTCGATGTATTACTGTATCTTGGAACTGAAAAAATGGACAGTCAGACAGTTTCCAAAGCATCAGAGCTTATTGATAATGATTTTGTTATGTGGAAAAAATCCGCTGAATTGTCTGTTACGGCAGCAACGGCATTAAGCGGTGGAACAAACGGTACTGCATCGACATCAAATCATCAGGCATTTTTGGATAAAATCAGTTCTTATCCAGATGTAAATGCAATTGGATATGCTGGATCTGAAAGTGCAGTAAAAGGACTGTATGCCGCTTTTGCAGACAGATTGAGAAATGATGTAGGCATTCGATTACAGGTGGTTATGCACGATTATAGTTCGGCAGATTCGATTTCATGTGTAAATGTGAAAAACAGTGCAGAACTTGTGTATTGGGCTACAGGTGTTATTGCCGGTACTGCTGTAAATAAGTCTGCAACGAATATGAAATATGATGGCGAATTAAGCATTAACACTGAATTTACTCAGGATGAACTTACAGAAGCTCTGGAAAAAGGCGAATGGGTGTTACATCAGGTAGGTACAGAGGTTCATGTTCTTGAGGATATTAATTCTTTTACCAGCATTACAGACGAAATGGGCGATATTTTCAAGGATAATCAGACAATCCGCGTCATTGACACAAGAGCAGATTCTATTGCTTCAATTTTTGCTTCCAAATATCTTGGCAAGGTTCCAAATGACAAATCGGGAAGAGTAAGTTTGTGGTCGGATATTGTGAAAATTGATCAGCAGTTAAGTGATATCAATGCAATCGAAGATTTTGACCCAGAAGATATTACTGTAGAACAGGGCGATACAAAGAAATCAGTACTTATTAACAGCGCAATTACCATTATTAATACAATGGAAAAATTGTACATGAAATCAATGATTGAGTAACAGGAGGAAGATGGGCATGTCGAAACAGTTTATGAATACGCAGGATGCACCAAGCGCAAAACAGGCAGAGTTTTTTTGCACAATTAATGGAAGACGTTATTCTATGCTTAATGCAAAAAAATTTGAAGCAAAAGCAAATGTCAAAAATGCCGATGTAACAAGATTAGGTGCATTGATTGATGGTAAAAAAGCGGTCGGACTTACCATTAAATTCTCAATGACAGTTTATAAATGCAGTGAAATGTTTGATAAATTGATCGAGGAATTTAAGAATACAGGCTTATTGCCAACCTTTGAATGCCAGGTAACGAGTAGTGATTCAGCAACATGTATGGGACGGAGCACGAAGGTATATAAGCAGTGTGTAATTGAGGGAGATGTTCTTTTATCGATGTTCGACGCAGACGGCGAATTTGTAGAGCAGACCATTGAAGGATATGCAATGGATTTTGATTCGCCAGAGAGATATACAGATCCGGAATATATGTAAAGAGTTGAGGCAGACAATTAGCAGATCATGCAGTGTCTGCCTTTATATTTTAAGAATGAGGTAAGTGATATGGGAAATTTAGCATATTTTTTGAAAAAGAACAAAAAGGAAAAGAAAAATGCATTTTTTGCTGCAACAAAATCATTATGCGATGAAAATGGAGAACCGTTAAAATGGGAAATTAAAGCTTTATCAACAAAAGAAACAGAAGCTATCAGAGAAAAATGCACAATAGATGTTCCAGTCACCGGAAAACCAGGTGTTATGCGACCAAAAGTAAATTCTTCTAAATATGTAGCAGAATTACTCGTTTCAGCTGTAGTATACCCAGATCTTTATAATGCAGAGTTACAGGATTCCTATGGAGTTAAAACTGCATCAGATCTTTTGAAAGAAATGGTAGATGATCCGGCAGAGTATAACAATTTTGTCGAATTTGTCCAGGAATACAACGGATTAGATGAAACCATGAATGATAAGGTGGAAGAGGCAAAAAACTAATAGAAGGCGGCGATAGTGAAGCCAATTATGCATATTATGCATTGCATAAGCTTCATATATTGCCGTCCAGATTAATGGAACTAGATGAAAATGAGCGTGCTTTTATTTATGCGGCAATTGATTTGAGGATTGAAGCTGAAAAAAGGCAGGAAGAAAAAATGAAGCATAGCTCAAAATAACAAGAGTATTAAAATTATATTTATGCTCATGAAAGGTTGGTGGATTTATGGCGATAGGAACAGCTATTGAGATAACTGATAAGATGACAGGACCATTAAATCGTATCACAGCCGCTTTATACAGCACAACGGATGCATTGCATGATACAGATCAGGCAACTAATTCTGCATTTAATTCTGCTGGTATTCAGGCAATCACGCAGGAATTGTATGGATATGAAAGAAAGATTCAGGATATACAGGATGAGTTAGATAGATCAAATAATAAGATACAGGAAATGCAGGAACAGACAGAAAAGGCAAGAAGTTCTGCTGGTGGATTGGAAAATGCATTTAGAAAAGCTGCAGGTATACTCGCAACTGTAGCAACAGTACAGACATTAAAAAATGTTCTTGATACATCAGACGAACTGACAGCAATAACGGCACGTCTTGAAATGATGAATAATGGTTTCGAATCTGTAGGAGGAAATTTAAAAAGTACGTCAGATTTATTTAATCTAGTGTATGCGTCTGCGCAGGATGCCAGAGGTTCATTTGCAGATATGTCAGCAGTCGTTGCAAAATTCGGAAATAATGCGAAGGATGCTTTTAGCAGTTCGGCAGAGGTCGTTGATTTTGCAAATCTTGTACAAAAAGAGATGGTAATTGCCGGCGCATCCACGACAGAAGCTTCAAATGCAATGTTGCAGTTGTCACAGGCATTAGGCTCTGGCGTCCTTCGTGGTGATGAGCTTAATAGTATCTTTGAGCAGGCTCCGAACCTTATACAGGAGATCGCAAATTATCTCGAAGTCCCAATCGGAGAAATCCGGCAGATGGCGTCGGAGGGACAGATTTCGGCTGATATTGTAAAACAGGCAATCTTTTCTGCTTCTGATGAGATCAACGACAAGTTTAATAATATGCCTATGACATGGTCGCAGATTTGGACATCTATGCAAAATACAGCATTAATGAAATTCCAACCGGTATTACAGAGAATTAATGAGATTGCGAATAGTGAGGAATTTAAACAATTTACGCAGACTGCAATAAATGATATGGCTGTACTTGCAAATGTATCACTGAGTGTGGTTAATACGCTGATTCAGGGAGCCGCTTTCGTATCTGATAACTGGTCCATTATCAGTCCAATTATTTATAGTGTGGCATTGGCACTGGCATTTTATAATGGTGTGCTTATAATGCATAATGCATATGAAGCAGTTTCCAACGGATTAAAATTGGTCGCTGCGATAAGAGCGGTTGCGCATGGGACAGCTACAGCAACAGAAGCGGCAGCTACAACCGGAGCATCTGCGGCACAGATTGCATTTAATGCTGCTTTATATGCTTGTCCGCTTACATGGATTGTACTTGCCATTGTTGCAGTGATAGCAGTAATTTACATGGTCGTTGCAGCAATTAATAAGGTACAGGGTACAACTATCAGTGCGACAGGTGTTATATGTGGAGTAATCGCTACAGCCGGTGCTCTGATTGGAAATATTTTGATAGGGTGGTGGAACAGGATCATAACGGCTGGAGTAGGATTATGGAATTTTTTTGCAAATTTTGCGGCGGCTTTTGGGGTTCTTTTCGATCATCCGATTATTGCTATTGAAATGATGTTGTTGTCTCTTTTAAATTTCATCATAAGTGTTGTTGAAAGTGCTGCAAAATTACTAGATACGATCTTTGGGTCTAGTCTTGCTGATGCGGTGAGTGGCTTTCAGGATACAATACAGGCAAAAATCGACGCTAAAATTGAAGATGCGGGAGGAACAGCATCAAATCAGTTAAATCCAGAAGACTACACGCTTGACCGTATAAATTATGGTGATGCGTATCAAAGTGGTTATGATTTCGGAAAAGGAATTGATGATAAAATATCTTCTGCTTTTTCCGGCGGATTATCTACAGACAGTTTTTCAGATTTACTTACTTCCGCTGGATATGATTCTGCATCGGATGGAATGGCTTCAACGTTGGGAGATATTTCGAAAGATACAAGTGCAATTGCAGATTCTGTAGATATCAGCAATGAAAATTTGGAGTACATGAGAGACCTTGCAGAGCGGGAAGTCATTAATCGTTTTACAACAGCAAGTGTAAATGTAAATATGGGAGGGGTTACAAATACAGTAAGCCAGGATACAGATCTTGATGGAGTGATTTCATATTTGGCTAATGGAGTAACAGAAGCATTGCAGCAAGCAGCAGAGGGGGTGCATTCATAAAATGTCATATTATTTTTATTTAGGAAAAACATTGTTGCCGGTTGCACCATCGAAGCTCACTCTTAAAATTGGTGGACAGAATAAAACATATAACCTTATAAATGATGGTGAAATTAATGTTTTGAAATCTGCCAGTTTGACAGAAATTGAATTTGATGCGCTGTTACCGAATGTTCAATATGGTTTTGCAGTTTATAAAAATGGCTATCAGCCAGCAGAGGCCTTTCTGAATGCTATAGAGACATTGAAAAAAAGTAAACTGCCATTTCAATTTATCGTTACACGAGCATTTCCTAACGGAAAGATGTTATTTGATACGAATATGAAAGTATCACTTGAAAATTATAACATTGTGGAAGAAAGCAAGAACGGTTTAGACGTTACTGTATCGATAAAGCTTAAGCAGTATAAGGAATATGGAACGAAAACAGCTATTTTATCGATTACGCAGAGAAAGACAACAGCAAAGGTGAAAAATTCTCGTAATACATCAACAGCACCATCTAATGGTTTGCCAACCACTTATACCGTCAAAAAGGGTGACTGCTTAAGTGTAATAGCAAAAAAGTTTTATGGAAGTGGATCAAAAACATATTATATGAAAATTGCAAATGCAAATGGAATCAGCAATCCTAATTTGATATATCCAAATCAAGTATTTACGATTCCGGTATAGGAGGGAAAATGTCAGCAGAATTATTAATCCAGAATGGAGATACTGTGTATTTTCCCGCCGTACTAGAGGATATTAAATGGGAAACTGAAAGGTATGGATCACCGGGAAAGTTAACTTTTAAATGTATGTATGACAGCAAATTAAATGTCACAGAGGGTAATCCAGTGAGATTGCGCTGGAATGGATTAAATGTGTTTTATGGCTTTATTTTTAAAATAGAAAAGGACAAGGAACCGGTGCTGTCGATTACTGCATATGATCAATTGCGGTATTTTAAAAATAAGGATACTTATGTGATTAATGGGAAAACAGCCGGTGAAGTTTTAGAGCTGATAGCTGCAGATTTTGAATTGCAGACTGGAGATGTGGAAGATACCGGTTATGTAATACCATCCCTTGTGGAAGACGGAAAATCTTTATTTGACATCATGCAGGATTGTCTGGATCAGACTTTAATGAATGTTGGTGAAATGTATGTTTTATATGATGATTTCGGCTCATTGTCACTGAAAAATATTGCAAATTTGGCAGTTAATATTTTGATTGATTCTGAAACAGGAGAAAATTATAAATATAGCTCATCCATTGATGATCAGACGTATAACAAAATAAAGCTTGTTTATGACAATAAGAACACCGGACAGAGAGATGTATATATTGCGCAGGATTCATCTAAAATGAATGAGTGGGGAATGCTGCAGTATTACGATAAGTTATCTGAGGGTGAAAATGGCAAAGAAAAAGTTGAATCTTTATTGCAATTGTATAACAGAAAATCAAAATCATTTCAGATTACGAATGCAATAGGAGATGTATCAGTCCGGGCAGGATGTTTATTACCTGTTATTCTGGATTTAGGAGTTGCAAAAGTTCAGTCTATGATGTTGGTGGAATCGTGTAAGCATGTTTTTAGAGAAAATGAGAATTTTATGAATTTGACATTAAGGGGTGGTGATTTTGTCTGAATTTGATGGATTGATCAAACAGATCAAGCAAGCAGCATTAGATGCAGTAAATTCCGCCGGACCAGCAGGATTTTATGAAGGAACAGTATTAAGCGTATCTCCATTAAAAGTTAAAGTAGACCAGAAGCTTATACTTGGGAAAGAACAACTTGTCTTAGCGCGTAATGTAACAAACCATGAGATGTCTGTTGATGTTGATTGGGAATATGAAAAGGGGACGAAAAAAATAGTAATCCATAATGCATTAAAAACAGGAGATAAAGTGATCCTTGCAAGAATCCAGGGCGGTCAAAGTTATATTATTTTGGATAAGGCGGTGTAAATATGATCCCAAGTGTTAATAATTTGTTGCTTACAGAAATAAATGAAGAGGATATGCCGAGTAAAAATTATCGAATGATCAGTGAAAGCGTTAGAGGTACGGTGGATACCATTGAAGCAATGAAGCAGGTGGTATATAAGATATTATGTACAGAACGATATGTCTACCCGATATACTCATGGAATTATGGTATAGAATTGGTGGATTTATTTGGCGAATCAGTAACATATGCATGTCCTGAGATAACCAGGCGAATCGAAGAAGCATTGTTGCAAGATGAAAGAATTAATTCGGTAGATCAATTTGAATTTGATACAAGTAAAAAACATGAGGTGGTGTGTACATTTTCAGTACACACCATTTTTGGTGATTTTCAGATGGAAAAAGAGGTGAGTGTTTAATGTTCGAAGAGATGACATATGAAAAGATTATGGAACGCATGTTGTCCCGTGTGCCAGATGCACTGGATAAGCGTGAGGGTGCGATTATATTTGATGCACTTGCACCGGCAGCATTTGAAATGTCTATTCTTTATACTGAATTAGAGACAGCTTTAGACCAGACATTTGCAGATACTTGTCAAGGAGTTTATCTGGACAAAAGATGCATGGAAAGAGGAATCACAAGACAGCCAGCAACACATGCGATTGTTCAGGGAACTTTTAAACCGACTGACTTGGATTTGTCTGGTTTGCGATTTAATTGTGGAGATTACAATTATACAGTTAAAGAACCGATTGGAAATGGTGTGTATGAGATGGTGTGTGAGACAGCAGGAAGTCTTCCAAATGGGATTTCTGGTCAGTTGATTCCGATTGACTATATTAACGGATTAGAAACAGCAGAAATCACGGCTATTTTAATTCCGGGCGAAAATGAAGAATCAGATGAAGATCTTAGATCGAGATATTTTGATACTCTTGTGAGCCAGGCATATGGAGGCAATATTACAGACTATAAGCAGAAAACAAATGCTATAGAAGGCGTTGGAGGTGTAAAAGTGACACCTGTCTGGAATGGCGGTGGAACGGTAAAGTTAACTATTATTGCATCAGATTATACAGTGCCTACAACCACATTGATAGAAAAAGTACAAAAAGAGATTGATTCGGTAGCTCCAATCGGACATATCGTAACGGTAGATGGCACGACCCAAAAGGAGATTCAGATAGAAACTAATATCGTATATCAGACAGGGTGGAGTTGGAAAACATCTGGAAATTATATTGAAAAAGCTATTGACGCTTATTTTCAGGAACTTGCAAAAAACTGGGCGTCGTCTGATCAGTTAATTGTACGAATCAGCCAAATTGAAACAAGAATCTTGGACTGTGCCGGAGTAATTGATATTTCAAATACAAAGATAAATGGAAATGCAGAGAATTTAATATTGGAATCCAATTTCATTCCTGTGAGAGGAAGTGTGACGGATGGAGCGTAAGATAATAGATTATTTGCCACCATATTTGACGGTATATAAAGAAATAAAAGCAATTATGGAAGCCGAACAGCCAGAATTTGAAATAGTCTGGCCGCAAGCAGAAAATGTCTTGAATGATCAATTTGTATCAGATTCATCTACTATCGGTATAGAGCGTATGGAGAAAATTCTTGGAATTATTCCCAAAAAGACAGATACGCTGGACGAGAGAAAATTTAGAATTTTGGTTAAATTGAATGAACAGCTTCCATATACACTGCCGGTATTGGAACAGCAATTAAAAAGAATGTGCGGAGAGAATGGGTATCGCCTGATTCTAAGCGCAGATAAATATTTACTCAATGTTAAATTAGCTTTAGGCAATGAGAATAATTACCAGGATGTGTGTGATATGTTAAGACGTGTTGTGCCAGCTAATATGGTTATTTCGGTTAGTATGTTTAATACGCATGAAATACTTTCGCATTACACGCATGCGCAGTTGGCAGTATACACACAGAAACAAGTGAGAGAGGAAGTGTTGACGAATGTCTAGTAAAACAACAAATTTGAATTTAACAAAGCCGTCAGAGGATGAATTTTATGATATTAATGTGCAGAATGAAAACATGGACATTATTGATCGTGAGATTAATGGATTAAAGCAGCCGGCTTATGAAGTGTCTACAGCCATGTCAGATTTGAATAGTGGAGAAATGATTACTGTAGCGTTTGGAAAGATTGCAAAGGCAGTCAGTACATTAATAAGTCATATAACATCTAAAGCTACCAGTTCCGTTCTGGGACATGTAAAATTATCAGACAGCACATCAAGTACAAGTGCATCAACTGCTGGAGTGGCGGCAACGCCAAAAGCTGTAAAAGCTGCTTATGATTTGGCAAATAGTAATACTAAAAAAATAGGAACGACTGATATATCTGGTATCGGTGATGGAACTGTGACCGGAGCGATAGCAGAAAATAAAGATGCAATAGAGGATGTCACCCAGAGTTTACGTGAGTTAAACGAAGGAATGATATATAATGATGTACGAACTGGAGTTGTTACCGTGCTTCCAAATAGCGATATTTCAATAAGTGATAATACACCAATAAATTTTAAGGATTATGTACCGCTTGCTACTACAATTATTGCAACTTACGGAAGTTCAGACGCACATTCTCATGGTATGTTAGGTTCTCCTGCTATCAAAGATAATACCACATGCTGTGTAAGGTATAAAAATTTAACGGAAAGTGAATTAAAAGTTGACTTTACAGTTCGATTTTATTATTTACGAAATAATTAAAATAAATCCCATCTGATTGTAAAGATAATCGTATAATCTTTAGGCATGGTATCTATGAGCTGACGATATTTAATATACCCATTCTCGATATATAACGCACCAATAGCAATACCGGTGTATGATATATCTTTTACTGTAGTTTTAGGATTAAATTTCGAATCGGATATTTTAGCAACTATGATATCTGTTTCTTTAGAAATAGCCTGTTTAGCATTAAGTTTGAAGGTTGCTTCTGCATGTAATTTATTATACAAAAATTTCGTATATTCAATGTAGGCGATTTCACAATCTTCACGTTGTAACACTTCATCGTTACGCTTCCATTCGATTCCTTCGTTTAACTTATTTAAACTCTGGTTTGTGGTCTTAAAGAAATGGGGATTAAAATGCTTTGATTTATGCCGGATGTAGTGTATAATGGTGTCAACAAAATAAAGCAGTGCCATAGCGCCGAATGATTAGTCTATCAGATTAATTGTCCGGCGCTTTTTGCGTTGCAAAATGGCACAAATGCGAGAACGGATAGACATATAATATTTTATATACAGAAGAAAGGAAGATGATCCAATGGAGATGTTAAAAGAAACGTACACGATTGCTTTGCCTATCGTTCTGACAGCATTTATGGGATACATAGTGTGGCTTTTGAAAAATCAGAAGTCAGACAGAGATGCGAATAGTAGAGGAACGATGCTTTTGCTTCGAGTACAACTGATCGAGTACCATGATAAATACATGGCTCTCAAAGAAATTCCATCCTATGCCTACCAGAATTTTATGGAAATGTACGATGCCTATCATGCGTTGGGCGGAAATGGAATGGTCACAAAGATGAAAAATGAGATTGAAGAGCTTCATCTGAAGCAGAAAGAGAGGATTTAAACATGACAGATTTAGGATTTTTAACAGAATTTATGGTGCCGGTGATTGTAGGAATTTGCCTTTGTGTAGGCTATGTCGTAAAGAAGTGGATTAAGGATGTGGATAATAAATACATTCCTACCATCTGCGCTATCCTTGGTGTTATTCTGGCGGTTTGGATTAACGGATGGACAGTTACAGCACCTATTTTATTAAGTGGATTATTCAGTGGTTTGGCAAGCACAGGACTGCACCAGATGTTCAAACAGTACATTAATAAGGAGGAAAAATAAGTTATGAGAATTGGATTAAATGCAGGACACACGCTGTCTGGTGCCGGATCTGGAACTTCCGGTGTAATCGTAGAGAGCATTGAAACAAGAAGAGTATGTAATCGTCTGACTGAAATGTTTAAAGCATCCGGTGTAGAGGTTGTACCATGCACGGTTGATAAGGCTGCATCACAGTCAGCATATTTACAGCAGGCAGTAAGCATGGCGAATCGTACTGACCTTGATTATTTTATCAGTATTCATTTCAACAATGACAAAGCCAGAAAAGGACACGGTGTAGAGGTGTATACCTATAAAGGTAGACAGTACCCGGATGCAGTAGAAGTCTGTGAGCACATCGCAGCTCTCGGACTCACTAATCGTGGAGTAAAAGAAGGTAGCGGTTTATATGTAATCAGAAAGACCAAAGCAAAATCAATGTTAATTGAGGTATGCTTTGTAAATAATCCAGATGCCACCGCATATCAGCAGAAATTTGAGCAGATCTGTGCAGCAATTGCGTATGCTCTTGCTGATTATGTGCAGGCAGAACCAAAGCCAGTTGCACCGGTACAACTTCCGGAGAAAAAGAAGTATGTAAAAGTTCTGGTGGATGATCTGGCAGTAAGAAAATCTCCAAGCTGGGATAAGTCAGCAGTAGCCGGAAGAGTACAGAAGAATGAAGTCTTTACCATTGCCGATGGTTCTATCAAGGTAGGCGGTGGCAGTATGTACAAGCTTAAATCTGGGTTATACATCACGGCATCTTCTAAATATGTCATTGTATATGAAAAATAGAAAAGTTAAAAGCAAAGCCGGTATGGAGAAATCTATGCTGGCTTTTTTTGAAAAACACGCAGAAAATAATTTCAACAACTTGTTGACAAAGAAAACAACAAGTGGTATAAATATATTGTGACAATTTAATACGGAAAATTATGGAGGGAAGGAATATGCTAACAAAGTTTGGTAAAGAGCTGAGAAAAATAAGGATTGAACATGATGAGATTCTTAAAGATATGGCTGATAAACTGAACGTAACAGCGGCATATTTATCAGCTGTAGAAAATGGAAATAGAAAGATGCCAGATTCATGGATTAATATTATTACAGAGGAATATAATCTCTCAAGTGAGGCGGCTGATCAGTTGCAGAGATTAGCATATGAGGACAGGAATAATATTAGTGTTTGTTTTGACAGAGAAAACAACAATGAAACAAATCTAGCACTTTCATTTGCAAGAAAATTCAAAGATTTGAATAATGAACAAATTCAGGAAATTCAAAAAATTTTAGACAAGACAAATTGACTAGGAGGAATTTATGGCACAATGTATTGCAGAACCTTTATCAAGAAAGCAGATTAGACAGACTGCTGAGCTGATAAGACGAATTGACGGTTCGGAAAATAAGTTGTTTTTTGATATTGTTAAATTTTTAGAAGTTAAATTACCCAATATCGATTCTGGTTTTAATTTTCGAGTTATGACAGAAGAAGAGATGGGAGACTGTCATGGAATAACGTTTCCGGATAGAGATGAAATTCAGATTAGACAGGATGTCTATGATAGAGCAGTAAATGGGAGTGGAAGAGATCGACTTACATTAGCTCACGAGTTGGGACATTTAATTCTTCATGAAAAGAAAAATGTCAGCTATGCCAGAATGGAAGATGGATCTAATTTTGCTAGATATAGAAATCCAGAATGGCAAGCTGATGCATTTGGAGGAGAATTATTAATCCCTCATAATTTAATAAATGGATTAAGTGTGGATGAAATACAAGATTCATGTAAGGTTTCTAAAAAAGCGGCATTGTGCCAAATGTCCAAATGATGTATAAGTTTTTACTTCTACATAAACAAAACCAAGCACACAAGATGCTTGGCTGTTTGTTGAAAAGTCTCTTGACAGTTCAACTGGTATAATTCTTTCTAGACAATCGAATTATAACACTGATTAGAGACTTCCGCAAGCAGAAAGTGAAGAAAGGAGGAAGTCTCTATGTTTATATTTAGAGCGTCAAAACGTGATAAAGATGGAAACAAGATATATGCCAGAGATTATGGCAAACGAGCTTTTAAAATTTGGGTGGACGAGAATAAGAAAGCCTAGATTTTAATTATAATGGACTGTATTTCCAGTTGATACAGATCCTTCTGATATTATATAAATTTTAAGAAGAGAGAGGATCAAATATTATGGCTAAAACCAAAAGCAGTGTACATGGAATTCAGAATAAGAAGATAGTTACAGTTCATTCATATGTAAGGAATGATGGAACGAGAGTAAGAGAACATAGACGTTCCACTCCAAATTAAACAAGTAATGACCGGCAGGGGATTTCCTGTCGGTATTTTATTAAGCGTATAGTGATATGAGGAGGATATATAATGAATACTTTTTTATTTTCAGTGTCAATTGTTTTACAATTTAGTGGGGCAGTACTGTTAATTGTTAATAATTTTTGTAATACAAAAAGAAAAATTGCTATGGAATATTTCCCTAAAAATGGGGATATTGAATTTTCTGATGATAGATTGAAAATAAAGGATATTGATAGGTTAAAAGATATTTTAAGTGATGTATACATGAATAGAATATCGTTTATTTATATAGCATTAGGATATATTACAGCAGTGCTGGGTGAAAATGAATGTCAACACCAATATTTACTGGTGATGGTATTGATTTTGTTCAGTATATTATTAGTAGTTGGAACACGATTATTGATTGGACAATTTGCAAATCATAGTGCTAATAATAGGAAATATTCATTTCTAGATACAAAAGATTTACAAAAGGGTACTGTAGTTATTATTGGTGACGAAATAAACAGTAATTATTAATGGTATTTTAAATCAAAAAACATAGCCGGTAGAGTTTATCTGCCGGCTGTTTTCATGTAAATTGTCATGACAAGATTCATGACAAGATTTTGTATTTTTATGACAAATTTACGATTTGTTTAACAAATATTTTAGAGATTGAAAAAGCCGTAAACCCTTGATTTTTCAATGAAAATCGCGTGTTTACGGCTCTTTCTTATCAATGCAGGAGATGGGACTTGAACCCACACACTGTTGCCAGCGTCAGATTTTGAGTCTGATGCGTCTGCCATTCCGCCACTCCTGCGTCTTATGAACTTCTTGAACAAAATCGCTCAAGCAAGAAATATCTTATCATACTCAAAGACAGATTGCAAGAAAATTTTTTGCTTCTGGAAAATTATTTTACACATATTTTAAGAAGAAAAAACATATTGTGAAAAATGATGATTTTCAGGCTTTTTTTGTTGACGAAAGTTATCATATATGATAACTTATTAACATGTGAAAAAAGAATTGCAGATAAAAAAACAATGAACGAATGAGCACAGAATCGTTTACTACAAATAAGAAAGAGCGAATGCAGGAGGGCGTCAGTTTGGCTCAGGGAGAAAAGAAACATCTTGCAGGTCAACAGCTTACCCCCCGGTATGAAGTGGTCCAGCAGTTGAAGGATGCAAGAAAAGCGCAGGATATGACACAGGAAGTGTTGGCGGAGCGTGTGGGAACGAAAAAGTCTAATATTTCCAGATTTGAGAGCGGCAAATATAATCCAAGCCTTGATTTCCTGATCAAGGTGGCAGGAAGTCTTGGAAAACAGGTACAGATCAGGATTAAGTGAAGAAGGAGTTTTATGTTATGGGCAGAAGTGTGACATTAGGAAATGGCAGAGACATTGACAAAGATATCGAATTATGCAGAACAACGAATGAGAAGACCAGTGAGCAGACAATCCATGTTCTGATGGAGAATCATATTCCGTTTACCAAGAGCTGGATCAATATTCCTTTTTTTCTTCGCAGGAAATTTCATGGTGCAAGTCAGATCTGTGTGATCAACACCAATCGTAATCGTTACAGTCAGGCAAGAACCGCCATCGACCAGATGGATATCCACTTCAAAAAACGTCTTGTCGTGAGCAATTATTAACGAGAAAGTCCCCGGTTTCCAGTGATTCCGGGGACTTTCCATTACTGATTCAGCTCACGCAGGTTTTCCTCAAACTGTTTTTGGAGCAGCTTTCTGGAGTAGCATGCAGCTACAAAAGAGGAAAGGGCGAGATTGTATACATTGGTGTATTGTACATAATGCCATTTCAGGTTTTCTTTCCAGTTGGTGAGCGTGATCGTCTTGTCCTCATCGAGATGGTAATCGTAGAGGTTGTTGCGAAGCTCATAAGCGGCTGCATAGGAGAGGATATGCTTCATCAGAACAGCAGCGTCAGCCGGAACCGGGAGATCTTTCATATCGATCGCGCCGCTGCGGTAAATGGCTGCAAAACGTCCGGCAGGGTGTTTTAACTGGAATAAACCATCTAACGTAAAGTTTTCAAGATCCGTATCAAAAGATTGCAGGGTTGCCAGCACCAGAGTATCGGTCATTTCCTGAAAAGCAGGGTTGGCAGAACAGTTCTTTGTTTCAAAATATTCATCCATAAAATCGTAGAGAATGAAATCTTCGCACGTAAAATGCAGATCTTCCATATAGGCGGCCGCAAATTTTGGAAGCAATGCGATCAGTGTACTATAGTGGATAGAACAGATGGCAAGGGCAGCATAAAACTGTACTTCTGTCTGCAATAAAAGTTCCAGATCCACATCCACATTTGAAAAATCCACGGAAGAAATCTCAGGGCATGCCTCTTTGAAAATGCGGTTTAAGATCGCAAGACCAAAACCGGATTTGTCGTCAATGATGGCGATGGCGTAGCATAAAAGAACCGGATCAAAAGAATTCTCGGAAAAAGAAGGAGAAAAATAAAAATCCTGATCCAGAAAACGGTAAATATCAGAGAGATTGTCCATAGAGAGCGGACACTCTAACGTATCCCTTAATTCTGTTATAACAGCTGGATTTTCCTTTGCCGCAAAAGTGAGGAAACGATACACAACATAAGTCTGAAAACGATCCATGTTTTCTTCGGGACCGTTTTCTAAATATTCTATCAAAAATTCAGTAGGAAAAAACTGATCAAAAAATTCATCCATAACAATACCTTACCTTTCTCTGTTTCCGTTCGCATGCCCATGAGGTATAAGCAGCGAAGCATGTTTAAGTGATGAAAACACAATATAATATTTTTATAAATAAAGCAATAGGGCTTTTATTTTTGGAGAAAAAGACTTATTATGGATAATGAACTGATTTTTAGGAGAAAAAGGAGAGAGATTATGTTGAGAGCAGCAGATTACCGTGAGCGTGCAAGAGCATCTTTGAGTGGAAACTGGGGAATGGCAGTTCTTGTTTGTTTTGTAGGAGCATTGCTTGGAGGAATCCAGTCCGTTATACCTGTTACCGCAAATTATCAATATGGGGAGGGAATGAGCGTACAGATTTTTGGGATAAATATGAGCCTGAATCAGCTTCCGGCAGAAATGCTCGGAATCCTGGCTGTCATGATGAGCATTTTAAGCATTTATGCACTGGCACAGTTTGTGATCGGTGGTGTAGTGGAACTTGGTATGTGTGCTTATTTTTCCAAACGTGCATTGGGCGAGAATGCGGACATTAAGGATGAGTTTGCTTATTTCCAGTATTTCGGAAAGGCACTAGGGCTTCGTATTGTAACTTCTATTTTTATTTTCTTATGGACGATGTTATTTATCATACCGGGACTCATCGCTACCTATCGTTATGCAATGGCACCATACATCATGGCAGAACATCCGGAAATGGGGATCATGGAGGCGATTGAGGCATCCAAACAGATGATGGATGGCAATAAATGGTCGCTGTTTTGTCTGGATTTCAGTTTTATCGGCTGGATGATTTTAAGTGCATGTACATTTGGAATCGGAGATCTATTCTTAAATCCATATACCCATATGGCAACGGCTCATTTTTATCTGAATTTAAGCAGAGGTTCTTCCGGAAACTTCAATTCGGATGGAATGATGTAAAAGGGAAAAATCTGTCACTGAATTCTTATAAAAATGTGAAAAATCTGCGAATGGATTTCAATTGAAAAAGAGATGTGCTAAAATGTACCGTGTTGTGGTCACGGAAAAACATTTTGGCACATTTTTTTTGCAGAATTTCGTGGCAGAAGATGAATTAGAAAAGTTGGAAGTAATAAAATGAAACAGATGAAATATAAAAAACAGATACAGCTCATTGCAGCAATCGTTACACTGATCGTATTCCCGGTGATCGCATTTTACCTCATGGAAGCCTACACACACAATCCATTCGAGGAGGTAAGACCATGGGCGCAGTTTTTCAATATTTTGCTCTTTGAGCTTTTGGCGTGGATTTTTGTCAGTGTGACCGGAAAGATACGGTGCGGGCTTCGGATCGAGCTGGTAACCGCGATGATTTATGGAATCTCAAATGCTTATGTGGTCCGTTTCCGGACCAATCCGATCGTGCCATGGGATATTTTTTCCTGGAAGACGGCGGCAAGTGTGGCGTCCAATTATGATTTTAAACCGGACACGAGAATGGTTGTGGTGACGCTTGTGTTTCTTGGAATGATCGTTTTACTGCAGTTTGTAAAAACCGGAATACCGAAGTTTCAATTATGGAAGCGTCTGATCCCGGCGGGCGTATGCTGTATCGTGCTGGTCTTGTTTGTCAATCTGCTACAGGATGAAGATTTTCAGACCGGACACAGATTGTATCCATTTTTATTTACTCCGGCATTTATGACGCAGGTAAATGGAGTGGCAGTGACGTTTGCAATGGATCTCGCATATATGACTGTAGAAAAACCGGCAGGTTATGACGCTGTAAAAGAGCAGGCGCTGCTGGAAAGTTATGCAGGGCAGGAAGATGACACAGACAGCAGTGAAAAGAAAGAGGAACTGCCCAATATCATTGTTGTGATGAATGAGTCTTTTTCGGATCTGAATGTGCTGGGAGATTTTACAACAAATGAAGATTATATGCCGTATCTGCACAGTTTACAGAACGGGGCGGAAAATACGGTGACAGGTTATCTGAATGTGTCTGTGTGCGGAGGAAATACCGCAAATACAGAGTTTGAGTTCCTGACGGGAAACAGTATGGCGTTTCTGCCACAGGGAAGTATTCCGTATCAGCAGTACATCACGAAAGAACTTCCGGCGCTCCCGGCGTATCTGGCATCTTTGGGCTATGAGACGGTGGCAACCCATCCTTATTATGCGGATGGCTGGGACAGGGATAAGGTATATCCATTGCTTGGCTTTTCAGAGAGTATTTTTAAAGATCAGTACTGGGGAGCAGGTTATGTGCGCAAGTACGTCAGTGATAATAGCTGTGTGGATAAGATCATTGAATTATATGAGAAAAAAGAAGAGGGAACACCTTTATTCGTTTTCAATGTGACGATGCAAAATCACGGTGGATACTCGGATACTTATGATAATTTTACCCCGGATATCACAGTGGAGGGTGTGGAAAGTACACCTTTGAGCCAGTATTTATCGCTTGTCAGACTTTCGGATCAGGCACTGGAAAAACTGATTTCCTATTTTGAGGAGACAGACGAAAAGACAATTGTAGTATTCTTTGGGGATCATCAGCCAAATGACACGGTGGCAGCGCCGATTTTGAATCTGAATGGTATGACGACAAAGACACTGACAGAGGATCAGTTGAAACTGCGGTATGAAGTGCCATATGTGATCTGGGCGAATTATGACATTGATGCAGAGAGCGGAAAAGATACAAGTGCAAATTATCTTGCGGCGGACGTATTACACTATGCAGGAATTTCTGAGAATGCATATGGTTCTTATCTGTTGGAATTACAACAGAATTATCCAGTTATCTCTGCAATGCGTGTGCTCACGAAAGATGGTCTGGATACAAATTCATCCAGCTTAAAACAGGAACTGAAAGATTACCAGAGTCTGCAGTATTATCAGCTATTTGACTGGAAAAAAGAGTGAGTGTGCAGACAGATCGCTCATCAGGAAAGAAATGAAGGAAAGAAAACAGGAGTTTGTAAGAATGAATCAGACACAAATCAATGAGACAAAATCGAAAAAGTGGTGTAAATGGCTGCCACTGCTTGCCGCCTTTCTGATACCACTTCTGATCTCGGTGATCATTTGTATCGATCATGAAGTGTATCCATTTGGGGAGCGTTGTCTGTTACAGGTGGATATGTATCATCAATATTGTCCTTTTTTTACAGAGTTTGTGGATAAATTAAGAAGCGGCGAAAGCCTCATGTACTCGTGGACGATCGGGCTTGGTGCGGATTTTGTGTCACTGTTTGCCTATTATCTGGCAAGCCCTTTGAACTGGTTTATTTTGCTGTGCCCGAAGGGATACGTGATTGAATTCATGTCAATCCTTATGATTCTTCGTATCTCGCTCTGTGGACTGACATTTGCATATTATCTGAAAAAGCACTTTCACACAAATCACCCGGCAATCGCGGTATTTGGAACGGCGTATGCACTGTCTGCGTTTATGGCAGCTTATGCCTGGAATGTGATGTGGACAGATTGTCTGGTGCTTGCGCCGCTCATTATCCTCGGTGTGGAACAGCTTGTAAAAGAGAAAAAGGCTGCATTGTATTATGTGACACTGGCCACAGCCATTTTGTCCAATTATTACATTTCGATTATGATCTGCATTTTTCTTGTGCTCTATTTTCTGATCCTTTTATTGGAGCAGAGGGAAGGAAAAATCGGGGCATGTGTACGGTTTGCATGGTATTCCCTTCTGGCGGGTGGAACAGGTGCAGTGTTGCTGATCCCGGAAGCGATTATTTTAGGGGAGAGCGGCTCGCAGGGGATTTCTTTTCCAAGTGCGGTGGAATGGTATTTTAATCTGATCGCAGAACTGGGAAGGCAATGTATTTTTGTAGAAACGTATACAGGACGTGACCACTGGCCAAACATTTATACTGGCGTGTTTACATTGTTTTTGATCCTGTTATATCTGACGAACCGCGGGATCAGCTGGAAAAAGAAACTGCCGCGCGTATTACTGCTTGCGTTTATGGCATTAAGCTTTGCCAATAATATGCTGGATTTTATCTGGCATGGATTACATTTCCCGGATTCGCTGCCGGGCAGACAGAGCTTTTTATACAGTTTTTTATTGTTAGTATTGTGTTTTGAGACATTTTTGCATCTGAAAGAAAACCGCTGGTATCACGTGCTTGTGGCACTGGTCTTGGATGGGGCATTCCTGTATGCAGCGTACCGCTGGTCTGACAGCGAACTGATCGGAAGCGACAGTTTCTTTACGACGGCAGTGTTTATCGTTGTGTACGCGGTGCTGCTTCTGGTGTGGTATGGAGGAACTGCAAAAGTCAGAGATTATGTTTTTTTGATTACGTCAATTGTAGTGATTACAGAGTTGACGATCAACTTTGATATGACAGGTCTGGATACGGTGAGCAGAACTTCTTATGTGAAAGACTGGAAGGATTATGAAAACGTTTTAGAGCAGGCGAAGAAAAAGGAAAGTGAAAACAGCGCGGTGTATTTTTACCGGACGGAGGAGATGGAGCGGAAAACGAAAAATGATGCGGCGTTGTCCGGCTATTACTCTGCAACACAGTTTTCTTCGCTGATGAACATCAATGTCAGTCATATTTATCAGGATCTTGGAATGGAAGGTGGAAAGAATTTTTATTGTATCAACGGCGCGTCGCCTTTGATCTCTTCCATGCTTTCCTTAAAATATGTGATCGCGGACAATGCAATGGAGGAAAGCCCGCTGCGTACCCTTGTGGCGTCATCCGGGAACACGTATTTATATGAAAATAAATATTCCCTTCCACTGGGATTTATGGTAGACGATGAGGTGGCAGAACGCTGGGACTATAAAAATGGCGGCGGTGTCTCCAACCAGAATGAACTTGCGGAACTGTTGGGGGCACAGGAAGAGATGCTCTCAGTAGTTCCAGCGGAATCGGAAGTCGGCGTGTCTACGATTCAGGTGACGGAGGACGGATATTATTTTGCAGCATACAGTTCTGTGACATCCGACACCCTTGAGGAAGAGGTCAGTGATGGAAGAACGAAGTCCTTTACGAAGGCGTCCCACGGATATATTTTAGATCTGGGGTATGCAAAATCCGGAGATGTGATCCGGATTAAAAATTCCAATAACGAGCGTGTGGATATTACTGCCTATCAGTTGAATATGGATGCACTGGATACCGCATATGAGACGTTAAACAGCCAGACAATGGAACTCACCTCGTTTTCAGACCGGAAGATCACAGGTACGATCGATGTGGAAAAAGCGGGGAATCTCGTATTTTCGATTGCAAGGGAAGATGGCTGGACGGTGTATGTAGATGGAAAAGAGACAGAGCCGGAGACATTTGCTGAGGCGTTTATCAGTGTGCCGTTGACGGATGGAAAACATGACATAGAACTTATTTATACAACACCCGGACTGAAGACTGGCGCCATGATAAGTCTTGGCTGTCTGATCCTTTTCCTGCTCTCTGCCTTTTGGAGGGGAAAACAGGAAAAGAATATTGTTGTATCGGAAAGCCTGTGTTAAAATAAGTTTATCTTTACAGAACTAATATAGAAGAAAGTGATTAAGAGACAGGAAAGAGGTAACAGATGTTAGAGACAGGTATCAGAGGAGAAGCAAAAGAGGTAGTATCAGAGAGCAATTCAGCACAGGCAATGAAAAGCGGTGAACTGAAGGTATATGCAACACCTTCCATGATCGCATTGATGGAGCAGGCTGCCTACAAGAGTGTTGCAGCAGAACTGGAGGAGGGAAAAGGAACAGTCGGAACGTTGATGAACGTATCCCATATCTCAGCAACACCGCTTGGAATGGAAGTGACTGCCAAGAGTGAACTGGTAGAGATCGACCGCAAGAGACTGGTGTTTAAAGTGGAAGCGTTTGACGAGCGCGGCAGGATCGGTGAGGGAACGCATGAACGATTCGTGATCGACAATGAAAAATTTCAGGAAAAAGCCAATAACAAATAAAATTTTTTCTAAGACACCATAAAAGTACGGTTTATTGGACAGTAAATAAGATACACTCTTTTCAACTTGAGAGAACGTAAAAAGGTTGAAAGGAGTGTTTTTTTATGAAGGGATATGTGATCGAAGCAGGCTATATGGGATATGTGGACGGAACGTACATGCTTTTTGCAGATGAAGAAGATTATCAGGAATATTTTAGAGAGTGGCATTGAAATAAAACTACCGCAGTGATAAGATAGTCACAGGCAGCTATTGAAGATAAATAGAAAGGTAGTGACAGATCATGGCTGGAAAAGAGATACGGATTTATGGGGAAGATGAGAGCGCGATCAGGATCCGCCCTTATGAGCATCACGCAAAGTATTATGAGACAGACCAGATGGGAATTATCCATCATTCCAACTATATTAAATGGATGGAAGAGGCAAGGATGGATCTGATGGAACAGATCGGACTTAGTTATAAGCAGATGGAAGAGATGGAGATCATCAGTCCGGTATTGTCGGTGTCCTGTGAGTACCACAGTATGGTTCATTTTGATGACACGGTGGTGATCGAGACGAAGATCACAAAGTATAACGGAATCAAGATGGATGTGGAATACCGGATGACAGACAAAGAGACTGGGGAGCTGCGCACAACGGCAAAGAGTTCACATTGCTTTTTGAACCGTTCCGGCAGACCGATTTCCTTAAAGAGGTCTTATCCGGAGATCGACACGAAGTTTTTTGAGTTCACGGATGAGAATTAAGAGTGATAATCGTTACTGGAACGAGATACGAGTGAACAGTAACTGATAATATGCCATACAGGCATAAATGAGACATAGAGAGAGGAAGAAAAATGATACCAGAGAGATTAACTGCGCTTCGCGAAGAGATGAAACGCAGAAGTATTGATATTTATGTAGTACCAACCGCTGATTTTCATGAGTCAGAGTATGTTGGGGAGCATTTTAAGGCAAGAAAGTTTATTACAGGATTTACCGGTTCCGCAGGAACGGCAGTAATCACGTTAAAAGAGGCAGGACTTTGGACAGACGGCCGCTATTTTGTGCAGGCTGAGAAACAGTTAGAAGGAAGCACCGTCACATTATACCGCATGGCAGAGGAAGGTGTGCCTGCCGTAGAAGAATTTGTAAAAGACAAACTGCCACAGGGCGGCTGCATCGGTTTTGACGGAAGAACCGTAAACGGTGCCTGGGGTGAAAAGTTTGTGGCAATCGCAGAGGAAAAGAAAGGTTCTCTTTTTGTAGGGGAAGATCTGATCAATCTGATCTGGACAGACAGACCGGAGTTATCCAAAGCTCCATTATTTATACTGGAAGAAAAATATTCCGGAAAGAGCACTGCAGAGAAGATCAAAGATGTGCGTGCAAAGATGGCAGAGGAAGGTGCAGATGTCCACATTCTTACGAGCCTTTGCGATATAGCATGGCTTTTGAATATCCGTGGCGGTGATATCCAGAGCGTTCCGGTAGTATTGTCCTATCTTGTTCTGACCAGGGATCAGTGTATCTGGTTTTTACAGGAAGAAGTGGTGGATGATACTATCCGCGCTTATCTGAAGGAAAATCATATCGAGACAAGACCATACGATGATATTTACACTTATGTTCCGACCATTCCGGAGAGTGCCGTGGTTCTGATGAACAAGAGCAGTGTCAATTATCGTATCTGCAGTGAATTAAATAAGAACATTCAGGTTATAAATAAACCAAACCCTACCGAGCTGATGAAGGCAGTCAAGAATCCGGTTGAGGTGGATAACACCCGCCTTGCACATGTCAAAGACGGTGTGGCAGTGACAAAGTTCATGCACTGGCTGAAAACAAATATCGGCAAAATCCCAATGACAGAGATTTCTGCGTCCGATTATCTGGAGGCAAGAAGAAGAGAGCAGGAGAACTTTATTGATTTAAGCTTTACGACCATCAGTGCCTACGGTGCAAATGCAGCGATGATGCACTATTCTGCAACACCGGAATCCAATACCAAATTAAAACCGGAAGGCTTTTTACTGGTAGATTCAGGCGGACATTATTATGAGGGAACAACTGATATCACGAGAACTTTTGTGTTAGGTCCGATCAGCGATGAGATGAAACAGCATTTCACAGCAGTATGCCGTTCCAATATGAAGCTTGCCAATGCGAAGTTTTTATATGGTGCATGCGGTCTGAATCTGGATATTCTCGCACGAGGTCCATTGTGGGACATGGGGATTGACTACAAATGTGGTACAGGACACGGTGTCGGTTATATCTTAAATGTACATGAAGGACCAAACGGTTTCCGCTGGAAGATCGTACCGGAACGCCATGACAGTGGTGTGCTGGAAGAAGGCATGATCACAACCGATGAACCGGGTGTATATCTGGAAGGAAAGTATGGTATCCGTACCGAGAATGAACTGGTCTGCCATAAAGCAGAGAAGAATGAATATGGCCAGTTCATGGAATTTGAGAACATCACTTACGCACCGATCGATCTGGATGGAATCGATCCGGAGCAGATGAGCCCACGTGAGAAGCAGATGTTAAATGATTATCATAAGAAGGTATATGAAGTGCTCTCTCCTTACATGACAGAGGAAGAGAACGAATGGCTGAAGAAGTATACCCGCGCAATTTAATTTGTCACAGGATGGGACTGCCGCATGCGGCAGCCCCTTTACTGCTTTTTTATGAGCAGTGAAAAAATAAGAAGGAGACACAAAGTTTATGAGTGAAAAGCTGGTACTGATCGATGGACACAGCATTTTAAACCGGGCATTTTTCGGAATCCCGGATCTGACGAATTCCGAGGGACTTCATACCAATGCGGTCTATGGATTTTTAAATATTTTATTTAAGATTTTAGAGGAGGAACAGCCAAACTATCTGACGGTTGCCTTTGATGTATCACAGCCAACTTTTCGTCATAAGATGTATGCAGAATACAAGGGAACCAGAAAGCCGATGGCGGAGGAACTTCGCGAACAGGTGCCTCTGATGAAGGAAATGTTAAAGGCCATGGGTGTGACCATCGTGGAAAAAGGTGGTTATGAGGCGGATGATATTTTGGGAACCATTGCAAAACGCAGCGAAGCAGAAGGACTTGAAGTATCCGTTGTGTCAGGGGACAGGGATTTATTGCAGCTTGCTACTGATCATATTAAAATCCGTATTCCGAAAACAAAGCGCACCGGAACCGAGATTGAGGATTATAATACGAAGGAAGTTTTAGAAAAATATCAGGTGACACCGATCGAGTTTATTGATGTGAAAGCACTGATGGGAGATACTTCGGATAATATCCCGGGCGTTCCGGGAATCGGGGAAAAGACAGCAACAGCACTCATTGCGCAGTACGGCAGCATTGAAAACTGTTATGCGCATGTGGATGAGATCAAACCACCGCGGGCAAGCAAGAATTTAAAGGAAAATTATGAGCTTGCACAGATGAGTAAGACATTAGCGACAATCGAGATCCATGCAGATATTGACTATGATCTGCAGAGTGCAAGATTAGAGCAGATCAAAGATCTGTATACAGAGGAAGCATATCTTTTGTGCAAACGTCTGGAGTTTAAGAATATGCTTGGCAGATTTGAGGTGGATGCACCAAAGAATCAGGCGGAAGAACATTTTAAGCTTGTGACAGAGAAGAAAGAAGCCGAAAAGATTTTTGCAAAGATCAAAGGCATAGAATGTGCATTTCAGATCATTCCGATGGAGGAAAAAAAGGATGCGGACATGGATGCTGGTGGGCAGATGAATCTTTTTGCAACACCACAGACGAAGGAGTTCCTTGGAATGGCAGTCTGCTTTGGGGAGGAGGATACCTATTTTTTCAGGGCAGGCGAAGAACTGACAAGCGGTGTGTTATTAGACCTTCTCACACATTCTGCGGCGGCAGGATATATGACACTGGATTTAAAACCGCAGCTAGGACTGCTCCATATGATCGAGCAGAAAGAAAACGGATGTCTCAATCAGAAAAATATTTTTGATAACGTCATTGCAGCATACCTGCTGAATCCGTTAAAAAATGAATATCCGTATGAAGACATCGCAAAGGATTACAGCAGCCTTATGATCCCATCAAGAGTGGATCTGCTTGGAAAGTTAAGCTATGATTTGGCAATGGATGAGAAACCGGAAGAATTTTTAAAGACAGTCTGCTTTATGGCATACACTGCATTTGCCAGCAAAAAGGCAATGATGGAAGATCTGAAAGCGGCCGGAATGGAACATCTCTATGAAACTATTGAGATGCCGTTAGTGTTTACGCTTGCAGACATGGAACACACAGGAATTGCCATTGATGCAGCCAATCTGAAAGAGTACGGGGAGAAACTTGCAGTCCGGATTGCAGAGTTGGAAACCCGGATTTATAAGGAAGCAGGGGAAGAATTTAATATCAATTCTCCAAAACAGTTAGGCGTGATCCTGTTTGAAAAACTGGAAATGCCTTACGGAAAGAAGACAAAGACCGGATATTCGACAGCCGCAGATGTGTTAGACAAACTTGCACCAGAGTATCCAATTGTTGCAGATATTTTGGAATACCGCCAGCTTACCAAGTTAAAATCCACTTATGCAGATGGACTTGCCAATTATATTAAGGAGGATGGAAGAATCCATACTTCCTTTAACCAGACGATCACGGTTACCGGAAGGCTGAGTAGTACAGAGCCGAATCTCCAGAATATCCCGATGAGGATTGAACTTGGCAGATTGATACGAAAAGCATTTTTACCGGCAAAGGGATGTGTGTTCATGGACGCCGATTATTCGCAGATCGAGCTTCGTGTGTTAGCGCACATGTCCGGGGATGAAAAACTGATCGAGGCGTACAGAGAGGCACAGGATATCCACAGAATCACTGCATCACAGGTATTCCACATTCCATTTGATGAGGTGACAGATTTACAGCGAAGAAATGCCAAAGCGGTAAACTTTGGAATCGTATATGGAATCAGTTCCTTTGGATTAAGCCAGGATTTAAGTATCAGTAAAAAAGAGGCAGCAGAGTATATCGAACGGTATTTTGAAACATATCCAAAGATCAAGACATTTTTAGACGGACTTGTGGAGGATGCCAAAAAGAACGGATACGTGACAACCATGTTTGGAAGAAGGCGTCCGGTTCCGGAACTTTCCAGCAGTAACTTTATGCAGCGTTCTTTTGGAGAGCGTGTGGCAATGAATGCGCCAATTCAGGGAACTGCCGCAGACATTATCAAGATCGCTATGATACGTGTGCATGACAGACTGTTGGAGGAACATTTAAAGTCAAGACTGATCATCACGGTGCACGATGAACTTTTGATCGAGACAGCAGAGGATGAGATCGACAGAGTAAAAGAGATACTGACAGAAGGTATGCAGCATGCAGCAGATCTGAAGGTGGCTCTGGCAATTGACCTTCACACCGGAAAGAACTGGTACGAGGCAAAATAGCTTTGTGTCAGAAATGGACAGTACGAAAGAAGATAAAGGTGGACGGAAAATATGAAATTTATAGGGATCACAGGTGGTGTAGGAGCCGGAAAATCAGCAGTTTTAGATTATCTGGCAACGAAACCTGGTGTGCGTGTCATGCTGGCGGATGAGATTGCACATGAACTTATGGAACCGGGAACGGACTGTTATGAGCAGATCAGACAGGCTTTTCCGGAGCATGATATTTATAAGGAAGATGGACATTTTGACCGGATAAAACTGGCGAAGGTGATCTTTTCAGACGAGAACAAGCGTGCCGGGATGAATGGAATCGTACATCCGGCAGTGAAAGCATATGTGATAGCAGAAGCGAAAAGAGAGAGACAGGAAGGAACGCTTGCACTGCTTGTTTTGGAAGCGGCACTTTTAATTGAAGAACATTATGATGAAATTTGTGATGAACTCTGGTATATTTATACCAGAGAGGAAATCCGCGAGGCAAGACTGATGGAATCCCGTGGGTATTCCAGAGAGAAGGTACAGCAGATTTTTTCGAGTCAGTTGAAGGAAGCAGAGTACCGGAAACATTGCAGTGTTGTGATCGACAACAATGAAGGGTTAGAGGAAATGCAGAGACAGATTGATGCGGCAGTGTGCGCTATCTGATGGATTTTGCAGACAATTGGAACGGATCAGGGAATTACAAAGAAAAGGTAAGTGAGAGGACACTACAGATGAATGAAACACAGACATTCGAACAGCCATATGTATTTGGACTGGACATTGGAACACGAAATGTAGTAGGTACGGTTGGATATAAGGAAGGAAATGAATTTATCGTTGTGGCACAGTATGTCATGCAGCATGAGACAAGGGCGATGATCGATGGACAGATTCATGACATTGGCCGTGTGGGCAAAGTGATCCAGACGGTAAAAGAGGAATTGGAGAAACAGATTGAATGTCCGCTGACAGAAGTATGTATCGCAGCAGCCGGTCGTGTGTTAAAAACAGTAACGACAAATGTAGAATATGAATATCCGGAAGAGACCGTTGTTACGAAGGAAGATATCCATACACTGGATCTGCTTGGAATTGAAAAGGCACAGTCCCTATTAAAAGAGAAAAATGACACAAGATACAAGTTTTACTGCGTGGGATATTCTGTTGTGAAATACTATCTGAATGAGGAGGTTTATTCCAACATCGAAGGACATAAGGCAGAGGTCATCAGTGAGGATATCATCGTGACATTTTTGCCGGAGGATGTTGTGGACGGACTGTATTCTGCAGTGGCGCAGGCAGGTCTTGAAGTTGCCAATATGACATTGGAGCCTATTGCAGCGATTGACGTTGCCATCCCGGAATCGTTCCGTATGCTGAATATCGCGTTAGTCGATGTCGGAGCCGGAACATCGGATATTTCCGTCACGAAAGATGGAAGTATCATTGCCTATGGCATGATTCCACTCGCCGGAGATGAACTGACAGAACTGATCGTACAGCATTATCTGGTCGATTTCCAGACCGCAGAGCGTATCAAGCTTGCAAGTACGACCGGGGAAATGATCACATACAAAGATATCATGATGATCGAGCACTCCATTCCTGCGAAGGAAGTATGGGAACTCATAGAGCCTGTAACAGATAAAATGACGACCGCAGTGGCGGAGAAAATCAAAGAGTTAAATGGCGGACAGACTGTCAGTGCTACATTTGTCGTTGGTGGAGGCGGAAAAATCCACGGTTACACCGAGATGCTGGCAGATAAACTTGGACTTCCACAGGAGCGTGTTGCTCTCCGCGGTGAGGAAGTACTGCAGGAAGTAACCTTTGAACAGCCGGATATCGAAAAAGATCCGCTCATCGTAACTCCGATCGGTATCTGTCTGAATTATTATGACCAGAAAAACAGTTTTATCATGGTACATTTGAACGGCGAACGGATTAAGATGTATGACAACAATAAGCTTCTGATCATGGATGCCGCATTACAGGCGGGAGTAGCCAATGAAGATCTGTTTCCAAAACGTGGAAAAGAAGTGAACTATACCGTCAATGGTGTGGCAAAAGTGGAGAGGGGTCTGCCAGGGGAATCTGCTGTGATCACTATGAATGGAAAACCGGCAGGCATCAATACTAAGTTAGAACCGAATTCAGAGATCGAGATCTGCCCATCCACTGCGGGAGCGGATGCCATGATCACCATCGAGCAGTTAGAGGAGTACCATACATCCACCATAACATTTATTGTCAACGGCAGGAAAATCGTATGCCCGCGTTTTGTTGAGGTAAATGGTAAATTAGAACCAGCCTCTTACCTGATCAAAGAGGGAGACGAAATTGAGACGAGGGCTTATTATACCGTCGAGCAGATCGCAGAATTTATGGATGTGGAGATCGACACGGAAAAAGAGATCATTGTGAATAACCGGGTGGTCGACCTGAATTATTTTGTCTATGAGAACTTTAATATTGAGTGGACGATCCTGTCCTTCCGCACACATGTGTCTGATACAATAGAGGAGATGGCCGCTGAAGGCATTGAAGAAACAGCAGATACGGCAGAGGCACCGGAGGAGAATGTTTCAGACAGCGGAACGGCAGGTGAGACAGAAGACAGCGTACCAGCGGATGATGCATCTGTGACAACGGATGAAGAAACGCAGACGGCGGAGGAAAGTCCGGCAGATAACGAAACTTCGGAGGAAGCCAAAGAGAAGGAAACGCATTCTGTGGAAGTTATCATCAATGGCACACCGGTCACGCTGACAGGAAGAGAGTCCTATATGTTTGTGGATCTCTTTGAATTTTACGAATTTGACCTTTCTGCCTCTGCAGGAAGAGCGATCATTACAAAATTAAATGGCCAGAATGCACAGTACACCGCAGAATTAAAAGATGGTGATGTGATCGAACTGGCTTGGAAAGAGAAATAGATTTATGGAATTATGCAGTATTGCAAGCGGAAGCAGCGGAAATTGTATCTGTGTCGGCTCAGATGACTGTCATGTGCTGATCGATGCGGGAATCAGTGGAAAAAGGATTGAGAACGGTTTAAACAGTATTGATCTAAAGACTGCAGATATGCAGGGAATCCTCATCACACATGAGCATATCGACCATATCGCAGGACTCGGAGTGATTGCAAGAAGATATGGCATTCCGATGTATGCAACAGGGGAAACCGTTGATGCTATTTTACATACAAAAACCGTTGGAAAAATAGACGAGGCACTTTTTCAGGTGATCGAGTCGGAAAGGGAGTTTACAATCGGTGATCTTACGATCGAACCGGTGTCCATCTCCCATGATGCGGCAGATCCGGTTGCCTACAAGATCAGACAGCAGGAAAAGAACGTGGCAGTCATGACAGACCTTGGAACCTATGACGACCATATTGTGGAGAAGCTGCAGAATGTGGACGTGCTGCTCTTAGAAGCCAACCATGACGTGCGCATGCTTCAGGCAGGAGCATATCCATATCCTCTGAAACAGCGTATCCTTGGGGATAAAGGACATTTGTCGAACGAGCGGAGTGGACAATTGTTAGGAAAAGTGCTCCACGATCATTTGAAACATATCGTGTTAGGACATCTGAGCAAAGAAAATAATTATCCGGAGCTTGCCTATGAGACGGTGCGTCTGGAAGTGGAGCTGGGAGATAACCCTTATAAGGGCGATGATTTCCCAATGTTTGTGGCGAAGCGTGACGAAGTATCGCAAAAAATAGTATTCTAATAACATTTATTAGATGATTTAATAAATAAAAAGAGCTTAAGTAGTGGAAATAATAAAAAGAGTATGCTAATATGGAACATAATTAAAATTTATCTTGGTAACGTGAGAAAAATCTGACGGAACCGGGCAGAATACAGTGAGGAGGCATGAACCATGGAACATAATGCAAATAAAACCATTATTACAGTAGTAGGAAAAGATACAGTAGGTATCATTGCAAAAGTCTGTACTTATCTGTCAGAAAATGGAGTAAATGTTTTAGATATTTCCCAGACCATCGTATCTGGATACTTCAATATGATGATGATCGTTGACATGACAAAGGCTGCAAAAGCTTTTGCAGACTGCCAGAAAGATCTGGACGTATTGGGCGAGGAGATCGGCGTATCGATCAAGTGCCAGAAAGCAGAGATCTTCGATATGATGCACAGAATCTAGGGAGGAAAGCAGTAAATGATTAATTTCTTTGAGGTAAATGAGACAAATAAAATGGTCGAACAGGAAAATCTTGATGTCCGTACCATTACCATTGGTATCAGTCTCTTAGAGTGTATTGATTCCAATCTGGATAAATTAAATGAAAATATTTATAACCGCATCACAACTGTTGCAAAAGATCTTGCCGCAGTGGGCGAGAAAATCGAGCATGAATTTGGAATTCCGATCGTGAACAAACGGATTTCCGTGACACCGATCGCATTGGTAGGTGGTTCTGCATGTAAGACACCGGAAGATTTTGCAACGATCGCCGACACTTTAGACCGCGCCGCTGAAAAAGTGGGAGCAAACCTGATCGGCGGATATTCTGCACTGGTTTCCAAGGGAATGACAACAGCAGACGAGATGCTGATCCGGTCTATTCCGATAGCACTTGGCAGAACGAACCGTGTGTGCAGTTCGGTCAATCTTGCGTCTACAAAGACAGGTATCAACATGGACGCAGTCAAATTAATGGGTGAGATTTTATTAGAGGTGGCGGAACAGTCGAAAGACCGTGATTCCGTGGACTGTATGAAGCTTGTAGTGTTCTGCAATGCGCCGGATGATAATCCGTTTATGGCAGGAGCTTTCCACGGTGTGACAGAGGCGGATGCGATCATCAATGTCGGAGTCAGTGGACCGGGCGTTGTTAAGACAGCTCTTGAAAAAGTGCGCGGCGAGAATTTTGAAGTGCTCTGCGAGACGATCAAAAAGACAGCGTTTAAAGTAACACGTGTCGGACAGCTTGTCGCACAGGAGGCATCAAGACTTTTAAATATTCCATTTGGTATCGTCGATCTGTCTCTGGCACCAACACCGGCAATCGGTGACAGTGTGGCAGACATTCTCTGCGAGATCGGCTTAGAGTATGCAGGAGCACCGGGAACGACAGCAGCTTTGGCACTGTTAAATGACCAGGTGAAAAAAGGTGGTGTCATGGCATCCTCTTATGTCGGTGGTCTGAGTGGTGCATTCATTCCGGTCAGTGAAGACCAGGGAATGATCAATGCAGTTCAGGCTGGTGCCATCACTCTGGAAAAATTAGAGGCGATGACCTGCGTATGCTCCGTTGGTCTTGACATGATCGCAATTCCGGGTGATACAAAGGCAACTACGATCTCCGGTATGATCGCAGATGAGATGGCGCTCGGTATGATCAATCAGAAAACAACAGCCTGCCGTCTGATCCCGGTCATTGGAAAAGGCGTTGGCGAACAGGTGGAATTCGGTGGACTGTTCGGTTATGCACCGATCATGCCGGTAAATAAATTTTCCTGTGATGATTTCATCAACCGTGGCGGAAGAATTCCGGCACCGATCCATAGCTTTAAAAACTAGAATTCAGGACTGCTCACTTTTGTGGGCAGTTTTTTTCGTTATGGTTCATTCGTCAGCAACGGTTATCCGAGAAAAGAGTGAGTTTTATTATATATTAATACAACTTATATAACTTAGTAAATAAATTCATGACACTAATAAGAGCCAATCCATTGTAAAAATAAAACTGCAATGCTAATATAAAAAGGTATTGAATCATTACACAGATAAATGAACTTTGTAGAACAGAGGAGAGTAGGAGGATTTATGAAATCAATCTCATTAGCAAATGAACTTGCAGGAAATTCTTATCCAGGACGTGGAATCGTCATCGGAAAATCCGCAGATGGTAAATATGCAGTAACTGCTTACTTTATTATGGGTAGAAGTGAGAACAGCCGCAACCGTGTGTTTGTGGAGGATGGGGAAGGAATCCGTACACAGGCATTTGATCCTTCGAAATTAAGTGATCCAAGCCTGATTATTTATGCTCCGGTTCGTGTACTTGGCAATAAAACAATTGTTACCAATGGGGATCAGACAGACACGATTTATGAGTTGATGGATAAACAGCAGACGTTTGAGCAGGCATTAAGAACCAGAGAGTTTGAGCCGGATGCTCCAAACTATACACCAAGAATTTCCGGAATTATGCACATTGACAATGGAACTTACAATTATGCAATGTCTATTTTAAAGAGCAATAATGGAAATCCGGATTCATGTAACCGTTACACATTTGCATATCAGAATCCGGTTGCCGGAGAAGCACATTTTATCCACACTTATATGGGAGACGGAAACCCGCTTCCAAGTTTTGAGGGAGAACCAAAGCTTGTTGGTCTGGAAGGAGACATTGATACCTTTACCAGTCTGGTATGGGAAAATCTTAATGAGGAGAACAAAGTTTCCTTATTTGTACGTTACATTGACATTGAAACCGGAAAATACGAGACAAGAATTGTAAATAAAAATAAGTAAAGACCATAAATTTTTTAAAAAATCAAAGATAAGCAGGAGCGGAGATTAAGATGAAAGAATTAGAGTTAAAATACGGATGTAATCCAAACCAGAAACCATCCAGAATTTATATGGAAAACGGCGAGCTTCCAATCAAAGTGTTAAACGGAAAACCGGGTTATATCAACTTTTTAGATGCATTTAACGGCTGGCAGCTGGTAAGTGAATTAAAGAAAGCAACCGGACTTCCGGCAGCAACCTCTTTTAAACATGTATCTCCGGCTGGAGCAGCAGTTGGACTTCCATTGTCTGAGGTAGAGCGCAAAATCTATTGGGTAGACGATATGGACGTAGAGTTCACACCGCTTGCAAACGCCTATATCAGAGCCAGAGGCGCGGACAGAATGTCTTCTTTCGGCGATTTCATTTCCTTATCCGATGTCTGTGACAAAGAGACAGCACTTGTAATCAAACGAGAGGTGTCTGATGGTGTGATCGCGCCGGGCTATACAGATGAGGCACTTGAGATTTTAAAGGCAAAGAAAAAAGGAAACTACAATGTGATCGAGATCAATCCGAATTATGTGCCGGCACCAATCGAACATAAAGAAGTGTTTGGAATCACATTTGAACAGGGAAGAAATGAGCTTGTGATCGATGAGCATTTCTTTGACAACATCGTGACAGAGAATAAGGAAATCCCGGATTCTGCCAAAATGGATCTTGCAATTTCCATGATTACATTAAAATACACACAGTCCAATTCCGTATGCTATGTCAAAGGTGGACAGGCAATCGGTATCGGTGCCGGACAGCAGTCTAGGATCCACTGTACCAGACTGGCCGGCTCTAAGGCAGATAACTGGTGGTTACGCCAGTCTCCACAGGTGCTCGGACTTCAGTTTTTAGATAAGATTGGACGTGCAGACAGAGATAATGCGATCGATCTCTACATCGGTGAGGACTATATGGATGTGCTTGCAGATGGCGCATGGGAGAATATTTTTAAAGTAAAACCGGAAGTGTTTACAAGGGAGGAAAAACGCGCATGGTTAGATAAAAACACCGACGTTGCGCTTGGTTCCGATGCATTCTTCCCATTTGGAGATAATGTGGAACGTGCTCATAAGAGCGGAGTGAAATACATCGCCCAGCCAGGCGGTTCTATCCGTGATGATCATGTCATTGCAACCTGTAACAAATACGGCATTGCCATGGCATTCACCGGAATCCGCTTATTCCATCATTAATAAGATCATATAATAATTGATAGAAAAACTTTCGTGAGAGTTTCGCCACTATGATTGCAAAAGGAGGAACATTCCATGAGCGAAGTATATGAAAAATTATTGAAATGCTGTAAAAGCGTCCGGGAGAAAACGGATTTCGTCCCGGAGGCGGCACTTATTTTAGGTTCCGGTCTTGGCGATTACGCAGATGATCTGAAAATCGAGGCATCGGTCAACTATGCGGATATCGAAGGTTTTCCGGTATCCACAGTGAAAGGACATAAGGGAAGATTTGTGTTCGCACATGTAGAGGGTGTACCCGTGGTGATCATGCAGGGACGTGTGCACTATTATGAGGGATATCCGATGTCGGATGTGGTGCTTCCGACACGCCTTATGGGACTTCTGGGGGCAAAAAAAATCATTCTGACCAACGCAGCAGGCGGTGTGAATTACAACTTCAAACCGGGAGATTTTATGCTCATCACAGATCATATCACAACTGCGGTCCCGAATCCCCTGATCGGAGAAAATATTGACGAACTCGGAACGAGATTTCCGGATATGAGTGAGGTGTATGCGCCGGAATTACAGGAAAAAGTGAGAAAGGCGGCAGAAAAACTTCAGGTACCACTGCAGGAGGGCGTTTACATGCAGTTTACCGGACCAAGCTATGAGACACCGGCAGAGATCCGCATGTGCAGGACATGGGGAGGCGATGCAGCAGGAATGAGCACCGCATGTGAGGCGGTGGCAGCCAATCATATGGGAATGAAAGTCTGTGGTATTTCCTGTATTACCAACCTTGCCGCCGGCATGTCAAAACAAAAGCTGGATCACAAAGAAGTGCAGGAGACAGCAGACCGGGTATCCAGACAATTCAAACAACTGGTCACAGAAGTGATAAAAACAATCTGAATCATTACAGCAGAACAATTTCACGGGAGTATTCATTTCGTGGGATTGTTCTGTTTTTTTGCGCAAGTATCTGTTCATAGAGATCAGCCGCAAAAATATCTTTTTCAAGAAGCCGGAAGGCATCGTCAGAAAGCGTCTGTCTGGCATTTGCAAGCTTCCCTATCAGTGGAATATCCGTGTGTTTTTTGATCTCGCCAAGTACGTCAGAAGACGATTTTTTGAATCCAAGCGGGCGCAGGTAAGGGACATAACCAAGCTGTTTTGCCTGCTTATAATCTTCGGCTGTCATATGCAGCAGAATATGCGTAAAAATACGGCTCATGCGTGCGTAAGTAATGTCGCGGCTCTGATTTAAGGCAGCAAACTGCGTGAAAGAGGAAAATGCACTGCGGTTCTTTTTCAGGCGGTTCGCAATTTCAATATTACAGTCGGCAAAGCAGGCAAGTGCTTCTGCCGGATAAAAAAGCAGCAGATAATTTAAAATACCGGAAAAATCATCCGCTTCCAGATAAGTGGAGGAGGCGAGATATTCTGAAAAAATCCGGAAAGCTTCCTGTGGCATGGCAGCAGAAAAAGATGCAAAATCCGGGGCAGAGCCGGAAGAACTGCCGGAAGAGCCAGCCTGTTTTAAAGTCTGCCGGATGGCAGAAGCAGAGGCATTTTTTAAGAGAATATCGGTGTCATGATATCCGGCGCCTTCCCGCAGAATCGGATAAGGTGTAATCTGTGATCCGCAGGTTTTTAATGCTTTCAGGTATTCGATGCCAAGAATATTATTTGGTGTGGATAAGAGGCGGGTAAGCTGCTCTGTCTGCAAGGCAGCGTCGGAAGATTCAGCACTGAGATAAGATTTTAATGCCAGAATCCTGGCGGCAGGAAAATTTTTCCCTTCTTTTAAATAAATATTCAGGGCATCCTGATAGGAACGAGGCTCATCGACAAGAATGCCTGCGATTTTATTTAACTGGGAAAGGTCTGCATTTTCAGCGCCAAAACACAGGTAGTCGATACAGCCCATCCGTGTAAAGAGCGCGACACCTGCTCTGGCAAAATATTCTGCAGAAGCGCAGGCAAAAAGAGCAGGGAGTTCCAGCACAAGATCCGCACCGCAGGAGAGTGCCATTCTGGCGCGTTCGTATTTGTCTGTGATGGCAGGTTCTCCCCGCTGCACAAAATCTCCGCTCATGGCGACAATGACATAATCGCTGTCTGTTTCCTCTTTTATTTTTGCTATCTGATAAGCATGTCCATTGTGAAATGGATTGTATTCTGCAATAATGCCTGTAATTTTCATGGGATGATCCTTTCCTGGCTGTCTCAAAATGACTTAGTAGTAACATAACCATTTTTATAAGAAAAATCAAGTGACTGTTGAACCGTGTTTCGTGATTGTAATGCGGATGATAAGAAATTGGCCGTGACAGCGTAGTTTTCTATTATGAAACGGTAAGTAGAATCGTTAAAAAATTGACAAGATGTTTCGTATTAAATACACGAAATATGGCAAAAAGTGGCTTGTCGCACAGAAAAGAAAGGCGTATACTAAAACCATATGTGGTCTGTCTGAGAAGACCCGAAAAAGTAGAAAATGCCATAAGGCACAATATAGTTGATAGAGGAGAAAAATCATGAACGTATTAGTAATTAACTGTGGTAGTTCATCACTGAAATACCAGCTCATTGATTCAGAAACAGAAGCAGTACTGGCAAAAGGTCTCTGCGAGAGAATCGGAATCGACGGAAGATTAGTTTACCAGAAAACAGGTCTCGACAAAGAGATTACAGAAGCAGCTATGCCAACACACAAACAGGCAATCCAGATGGTACTGGATGCTATCGTAAATCCTAAGGCAGGTGCTTTAAAGAGCCTTGCAGAGGTAGATGCTGTCGGACACCGTGTCGTACATGGCGGAGAGAAATTTGCAAGTTCTGTTGTTCTGACAGAGGAAGTTCTGGCTCAGATCGAAGAGTGTAACGATCTTGCACCACTTCACAATCCTGCAAACCTGATCGGAATCCGTGCCTGCCAGGAATTAATGCCAAACGTGCCTATGGTTGGTGTATTTGATACTGCTTTCCATCAGACAATGCCTAAGAAAGCATACCTTTACGGTCTGCCTCATGAATATTATGAGAAATACAAAGTAAGAAGATACGGCTTCCACGGAACAAGCCACAGCTTTGTATCCAAACGTCTGGTAGAGTACCTTGGAATGGATTTAAATAACTCCAAAGTGATCGTAGCACATCTTGGAAACGGAGCTTCTGTCAGCGCAGTTGTCAATGGAAAATGTGTTGATACTTCCATGGGACTTACTCCATTAGAAGGTCTTGTCATGGGAACCCGTTCCGGTGATATCGATCCTGCAATCATGGAGTTCATTGCAAAGAAAGAGAACCTTGATATTGAAGGTGTTATGAATGTTTTAAATAAAAAGTCCGGTGTACAGGGAATGACAGGCATTTCCTCTGATTTCCGTGACCTTGAGGCAGCCTATAACGAGGGAAATGAATATGCGATCAATGCGATCGAAGTATTCTGCTACCGTGTTGCAAAATACATCGGTTCCTATGTGGCAGCCATGAACGGAGTAGATGCGATCGCATTTACCGCAGGAATTGGTGAGAATACCAATCTGGTCCGCAGAAAGATCGTTGCTTACCTTGGCTACCTCGGAATCACTATTGATAACGAAGTCAATGATGCAACTCACGGTGATGAGGCAGTGATCTCCACACCGGATTCCAAAGTAAAAGTCTGCGTGATCCCTACAAACGAGGAGCTTGCAATTGCAAGAGAGACAGTTGCGCTTGTAAAATAATGAGAGATCAGACAGGATCTGCGGTGCAAAAGATGGAAAATGAACGGCAGATCCGGCTAGAAAAACACTGTCAAGGGAAAAAACTTGACAATATGTGAAAAAAGTGGTTGACAAAAGAAAGACACCTATGTATAATCATTTAGGTGTGAAAAACCTCAGCTTAGGAGTTTGGGCTTAAGCGAGTTTTGGGGAGAGCGCTGTGATTATAGATATTTCAAGTATTGTAACTTGTGAGAACAAGTCCTTAACAGAAAAAGTTCAGATCGAGTTAGAATCCTTTGTATCGAGATTAGGCGAGTTCCCGATCATTGAAAAGGCACCGATTGATTTACAGATCGCAAACATTGATGGCGGCAAGCTGCGTATCAGTGGCACTGTGGATCTGGCAGCATCAATACCGTGTAGCCGTTGTCTGGAAGAAGTTCCGACAAGAATCCATTTCGACATTGACAAGGAGTTCCGTCTGGAAAATTCTGCGATCAATGATGAAGAGATGGAGGATATAGACTACCTGATTGGATTTGATCTGGATGTAGATAAACTTATCTATGGAGAGATTTTGGTAAACTGGCCGATGAAAGTTCTGTGCAAAGAGGATTGCAAAGGAATTTGCAAAGTGTGCGGAATGAACCTGAATAAGGGTGACTGCAATTGCCAGAGAACAGAACTGGATCCAAGAATGGCAGCAATCCAAGATGTCTTTAACAAATTTAAGGAGGTGTAAGTAAATGTCAATTTGTCCAAAAAATAAATCTTCCAAAGGAAGAAGAGATAAAAGAAGAGCAAACTGGAAAATGACTGCTCCTGCATTAGTAAAATGCAGCAAATGTGGTGAATTAATGATGCCTCATAGAGTATGCAAGAACTGTGGCTCATATAACAAAAAAGAGATTATTCCTCAGGATTAATTTTTAAGAAGATCAGAGGACTTTCAAGAGATTGAAAGTCCTTTTTCTTTACCGATTTTTAACAATTACAGTCATTGTAGACTGTCTCGGGCTATGCTATAATGAGTGTTACCAATGGGCAGTATTGCTCTATCACGAATCAAAGAAGGAAGTAAATATGGGCGATTTTTTTAATGTTGACAACAAGTTTTTTCAAGGATTGGGGAAGATCATTGATGTGATCTGTCTGAGTGCGTTCTGGTTTTTTTTATGTATCCCGATCGTGACAGCCGGGGCGGCAACCACAGCATTGTATTATACGGTGAATAAAGTGATCCGGAACAACCGCAGTTACATAGGCAGGGAGTTCTGGCATGCATTTAAGACGAATTTCAGGCAGTCAACGATCGTATGGCTGATCCTCCTCTTATTATATGCGATCATGGGATTCGACTGTTATGTGATGTATCAGTATGCAAAAGCAGGTGTTGCGTTAGGAAAAATATATATTGTATTTGCAGTGCTGATGATGTTTGCAACGATGTGGGCAATTTACCTGTTTCCTTATATTGCGCGATTTGAGAATCAGACAAAGATGATCTTAAAAAATGCGGCGCTGATCGCACTGGGAAATCTGTGGAAGACACTGCTTCTCTTTGTCCTGCTCCTTGCAGCAGCATTTGCAGTTTATATATTCCCACCGGCAGTATTTATAATTCCATGTGTATATATGCTGCTTGCTAATTTCATTCTGGAAAAGATTTTTCAGAAATATATGTCTCCGGAAGACTTAGAAGCAGAGAAGGAACGGAACATGGAGTATTTCAACTGAGAACTGTGATCACACAAATGTGATTATATATTGATTTATAGAAAAAGTTATAGTATATTTTCTTATAGACGTGTAAGGAGCACTTTTCGTAAGGCAGTTAACACGCAGGAAATGGAGAAGTGTATGCAACAGGAAATCACGAGAGTTGCACTGGATGCAATGGGTGGAGATAATGCACCGGGAGAGTTAGTCAAGGGTGCAGTCGATGCTGTGAATGGCAGATCGGACATCAAGGTGCTATTGGTAGGACAGCAGGATGTGGTTGAGAAAGAACTGAAACAGTATTCTTACCCAAAAGAACAGATTGAAGTGGTACATGCTGAGGAAGTGATCGAGACAGCAGAACCGCCAGTGAATGCAATTCGAAAAAAGAAACAGTCATCAATTGTTGTTGGAATGAATATGGTAAAGCAGAAAGAAGCAGATGCTTTTGTTTCCGCCGGAAGTTCAGGCGCTATCCTTGTCGGAGGACAGGTTATCGTTGGAAGAATCCGCGGAATTGAGAGACCGCCTTTGGCACCATTGATTCCTACGGAAAAGGGAGTCTCTTTATTGATCGACTGTGGTGCGAACGTAGATGCGAGGGCATCACATCTGGTTCAGTTTGCAAAGATGGGATCCATTTATATGGAAAATGTTCTTGGAATTAAGAATCCAAGAGTTGCAATTGTAAATATTGGAGCAGAAGAGGAAAAGGGGAATGCGCTTGTAAAAGAGACATTTCCATTATTAAAAGAGTGTACAGACATTAATTTTGTAGGCAGTATTGAGGCAAGGGAGATTCCACATGGCGAGGCAGATGTCATTGTCTGTGAAGCGTTTGTGGGAAATGTCATTTTAAAACTGTACGAAGGACTGGCGGGTACACTGGTTGGCGCAATCAAGAAGGGTATGATGAGTACTCTGCGAAGCAAAATTGGCGCTGCGCTTGCATTGCCGGCTTTAAAATCTACACTGAAAACATTTGACGCCTCCCAATATGGTGGTGCACCGCTTTTAGGATTGAATGGTCTTGTGGTGAAGACGCATGGAAGTGCCAAGGCAAAGGAAGTTACCAATTCAATTTATCAGTGTGTTACTTTTAAAGAACAGGATATTAATGGTAAGATCAAGAAAAATATTTTAGGTTCTGCAGAACAGGAAGGAATGTAATTATGGAATTCGAAAAACTGAAAAAAATTATCGCTGAAGTATTAAATGTGGATGAAGAGGAAATCACAATGGAAACCACTTTTGTGGATGATCTTGGAGCAGATTCATTGGATGTTTTCCAGATTATTATGGGCTTAGAGGAAGAATTTGATATTGAGATTCCAAATGAAGAAGCTGAGAAAATCGTAACAGTTGGAGACGCAGTGGAACAAATCAAAAATGCTTTAAACTCATAAATATAACTTTTAAGCATACAGGCTGTCGCAACGAAATCTTTTCTATGTGCGACAGCCTCTTTACGTTACTGATAAGAAAAGAGGAGAGGTTTTTTGGTAATGGCTCAGGTGGCTGAGGTATTACGAAAAATCCTCTGTGAGAGGAGAAAATATGGCAAATTTTTTAGAATTACAGGATAAAATTGGATATGAATTCAAACAGGAGAAACTGCTGCGTCAGGCATTGACACACAGCTCTTTTGCGAACGAGAAACATTTGAGAAAACATTCTGATAATGAAAGACTGGAGTTTTTGGGAGATGCGGTGTTGGAAATCGTTTCCAGTGACTTTTTGTATAAGGCATATCCGGACAAGTCGGAAGGAGATCTGACAAAGCTGCGTGCGAGTCTGGTCTGCGAACCGACGCTGGCAATCTGTACCAGAGAGATGGAACTTGGCAAATATCTGTTCCTTGGAAAGGGCGAAAATCTGACAGGTGGAAGAAACCGCAATTCGATTCTCTCGGATGCATTAGAGGCAGTGATCGGAGCAATTTATCTGGATGGTGGATTTGAACATGCAAAAACGTTTATCCATAAATTTATTTTAACAGATATTGAACATAAAAAGCTTTTCTATGACTGCAAGACAAGTTTACAGGAAGTCGTGCAGGGACATTATGAGGAAGAACTGAATTACAGATTAATTTCAGAGGAAGGACCAGACCATGACAAACGCTTCTCAGTAGAGGCAAGGATTGGCGAGCGGGTGATCGGAACAGGAATCGGTCATACAAAGAAGGCTGCCGAGCAGGAAGCTGCCTATCAGGCACTGCTGCTTTTAAAACCGGTCCAGAAAAAATAATGCAGGAAACGGAGTTATGAAATGTATCTGAAAAGTATAGAAGTTCAGGGATTCAAGTCATTTGCAAATAAGATCGTATTCGATTTTCACAATGGGATCACCGGGATCGTTGGACCAAATGGAAGTGGTAAGAGTAATGTTGCAGATGCAGTGCGCTGGGTATTGGGTGAGCAGAGTGCAAAACAGCTTCGTGGTGCAAGCATGCAGGATGTTATTTTTGCCGGTACAGAAAACAGAAAACCTTTAAGCTATGCATATGTTGCGATCACTATGGACAACTCAGATCATCAGCTTGCCATTGATTTCGAGGAAGTTACGGTGTCAAGACGTGTTTACCGTTCCGGCGAGAGTGAGTATCTGATCAATGGAAGTCCGTGTCGTCTGAAAGATGTCACAGAACTTTTCTATGATACCGGTATCGGTAAAGAGGGATATTCTATTATCGGTCAGGGACAGATCGAGCGTATCTTAAATGGTAAACCGGAAGAGCGGAGAGAACTTTTTGACGAGGCGGCAGGAATCGTAAAGTATAAAAAGCGAAAAGCAGCTGCCCAGAAAAAGTTAGAGAACGAGCGGGAAAATCTGGTGCGTGTCAATGATATTCTGGCAGAGCTAGAGCGTCAGGTCGGTCCGTTGGAGCGCCAGGCGGAAAAAGCCCGTATTTATTTAAAGAAAAAAGAAGAGTTAAAAACGTTTGATGTCAATATGTTCTTATTGGAAATGGAGCGTATTGACAGACAGTTACAGGAAGTCAAAGAAAACTATTCGATTGCGGATCGTGATTATCAGGAAGCAAAAGAAAGTTATGAGCAGATAAAAACAGAATATGAAAAGCTTGAACAGGATATGGCGGCAGAGGACGAAAAGATTAATGCAATCCGTGACGAGATGAGTCAGTCCGCTGTGACAAAGAACAAGCTGGAGAGCCAGATTGAAATCTTAAACGAGCAGATCCGTTCGGCAGAGCATACGGATGAACATATGCAGAGCCGTCTGGATGCCATCGACCATGAGAAAGAAGAACGTATTTCTTCCGGAAAGACTTATGAGGAAGAAAAGGTTACTTTGGACGCACAGATCTCTGAGATTGAGGAAAAGAAAAAAGCAGCGGAAGAAGCACTTCAGATATTGCAGACAGAGATCGCGAGATGTACGGAAGGCATGGAAAAAGGCAAAAGCGAATTGATTGAACTGTTGAACAGCAAGGCTTCCATTAAGGCAAGACAACAGCGGTTTGACACGATGGAAGAACAGGTCAATATCCGAAAAGCCCAGTTAAACCAGAGACTGCTTGCAAGAAAAACAGAGGAAGCAGATTTAGATTCTGTTTTAGCAGAGTATCAGAAAGATTTAGATTCCGTCAATCAGAAAATAAAAGAGCTGAAACAGGCCGGACTTTCCATGGAGGAGAAAAGCCGCGACTGGAAGAAAAAATCCATTGAGACAACGCATACATTAGAGGAGACACTTGCAAGGTATAACAAGCAGCAGTCCAAATTAGAATCTCTGAAAAATATTGCAGAGCGCTATGATGGATATGGTAACAGTATCCGCAAAGTGATGGAACAGAAAGAGCAGAATAAGGGACTTCTTGGAGTTGTTTCTGATCTGATCCAGGTGGAGAAGAAGTATGAAGTTGCCATCGAGACGGCATTGGGTGGAAATATCCAGAATATCGTCACCGAGGATGAAGAGACTGCGAAGAAGATGATCTCTTTCTTAAAAGAGAACCGTCTGGGACGTGCAACTTTTTTACCTCTTACAAGTGTAGATGGAAAAGGCAACTTTAAAAATATGGATGCCCTAAAAGAACCGGGCGTCATTGGACTTGCCAATACGTTAGTTAAAACAGAGGCAAAATACGAGGGCGTGACTGCCTACCTGTTAGGAAGAGTGATCGTCACAGAGAATATTGATTTTGCAATCAAACTGGCAAAGAAGAATCATTATTCCCTTCATATCGTAACGTTAGAGGGAGAGTATTTAAGCCCGGGTGGCTCCATGACAGGTGGTGCATTCCGCAATAACAGTAATCTTCTCGGAAGAAACCGTGAGATCGAAGAATTAGAGGAACTGATCAGCAAGTCAGAACAGAAGATAAAGGAAAGCCGCAACCGGCTGGAGGATATCAAGACAGCACAGAGTCTGCTCGTGGATGATATCGAAGCCAATAAGGCAGAACTACAGGAGCAGCTGATTTTACAGAATACGGCAAAAATGAATGTGGATCGTGCAGCGGCGCAGAAGAACGAAAGCGAAAATGTGTATGCGGGACTGATCGCAGAAAACCATGAGATAGAGAAACAGCTTCAGGAAATCAACGATAATAAAGCAAAGATATCAGAAGAAATTGAATATGTGAAAAACCGTGAGAGCCAGATTGAGGAAGAAAATAAGAACTTCCAGCAAATTCTGGATGCGAAAAGTGCAGACGTGGAATCTGCCACAAATGCGGTATCACAGGTGACATTAGAACTTGCGGGAATCCGTCAGAAGGCAGAATTCGTAATGGAAAATCTCACACGTATCCAGAGCGAGATCAGGCGGTTTGACGACGAGCGCGAAGGCGTGTTAAACGAAGCGAAGAATGCGAAAGCAGATGTGGAGAAGAAACGTCAGGATATCGAGGAGATTAAAAAGACAATTTTAAACTCCACAGATTATCAAAAAGAGCAGGAGAATGCTTTAAAAGAGCATACCCGGAAGAAAGAGGAGATGTCTGCTTCCTACAAGGGATTTTTCCAGAAACAGGAGGATGTTTCCAAAAAAATCGCAGATCTGGATAAAGAGATTTACCGTTTGAGCAGTCAGAGAGAAAAACTCGAAGAAGCCGGAAACTACCAGACGAATTATATGTGGGAGGAGTACGAGCTGACACTGCATGCAGCGATGGAGTTGAGGGATGAGGCATTTTCGGATCTTACGGATCTGAAAAAACAGATTGCAGGCATCAAAGATGACATTCGAAAACTGGGAGATGTCAATGTCAATGCCATTGAAGATTACAAAGAAATCTCGGAGCGTTACGGTTTCTTAAAGGGACAGCATGATGATCTGATTGAGGCAGAAAAGACTCTGGTTGGAATTATTGAAGAACTGGATACCGGAATGCGCAAACAGTTTATGGAAAAATTTGCAGAGATCCAGCGCGAGTTTGATAAAGTGTTTAAGGAGCTTTTCGGTGGTGGAAAAGGAACGCTTGAGCTGGTGGAAGATGAGGATATCTTAGAGTGCGGCATCCGTATCATCGCACAGCCGCCAGGAAAGAAATTGCAGAACATGATGCAGATGTCCGGTGGAGAAAAATCTCTCACAGCGATCTCACTGCTTTTTGCAATCCAGAATTTAAAACCATCTCCATTCTGTCTGTTAGACGAGATCGAGGCGGCTCTGGATGATTCCAACGTCAGCCGTTTTGCAAAATATTTACATAAGCTGACTAAGAGCACGCAGTTTATTGTCATTACCCACAGACGTGGCACCATGGCTGCAGCGGATCGTCTGTACGGTATCACCATGCAGGAAAAAGGTGTTTCCACATTAGTTTCGGTCAATCTGATCGATGATGATCTGAGCAGCTGAGACAGAGGACGCAGTGGGACAAATCATATAGAAACGAGGAAAAAGAGATGAGCGAAGAAAAAAAAGGCTTCTGGAGCCGTCTGGTTTCCGGACTGAGCAAGACGAGGGATAATATTGTTTCCGGCATTGATGCGGTATTCAATGGATTTTCCAATATTGATGACGATTTCTATGAAGAGATCGAAGAGATCCTCATAATGGGTGATATCGGTGTCAATGCAACGGAAGCTATCATTGAGAACCTGAAGAAAAAAGTAAAGGAAAATCATATCAAAGATCCGGCAGAGTGCAAGGAACTTCTGATCAACAGTATCAAAGAGCAGATGGATGTCGGAGAGACAGCCTATCGTTTTGAAAACGAGAAATCTGTGGTGCTGGTGATCGGTGTCAACGGTGTTGGAAAGACGACATCCGTTGGAAAGCTTGCCGGAAAATTAAAAGATCAGGGCAAAAAAGTTGTCCTTGCAGCAGCAGATACATTCCGTGCCGCAGCCGGAACACAGCTTCAGGAGTGGGCTAACCGCGCTGGAGTGGAGATGATCGGCGGACAGGAAGGCGCTGATCCGGGAGCTATCGTATATGATGCGGTGGCAGCAGCAAAAGCGCGAAATGCAGATGTACTTTTATGTGATACCGCAGGCAGACTTCACAATAAAAAGAATCTGATGGAAGAACTTCGCAAGATTAACCGTATTCTGGAAAAAGAATATCCGGATGCATTCCGTGAGACACTGGTCGTTCTGGATGCAACGACCGGACAGAATGCGCTTGCGCAGGCAAGAGAGTTTGCAGATGTGGCAGATATCACCGGAATCATCCTGACAAAAATGGATGGAACAGCAAAGGGTGGAATCGCCGTTGCGATCCATTCAGAACTTGGCATTCCGGTAAAATATATCGGAGTCGGGGAGACAATCGAGGATCTGCAGAAATTCGATTCCAATCAGTTTGTGAATGCATTATTTGATGTACAGGAGGACAAATCCTCTCCTCGCCCATAGGAGCTCGGATTTTTTCTTCGAAAAAACAAGGAGGATTAATATGCTTACATTAGACAAGTTTGAGGAGGCTTCCGAAAAGGTAAAGGAAGTCACGACAGAGACAAAACTGGTTTACAGTGATTATTTCAGCCAGCAGACAGGAAACAAGGTTTATTTAAAACCGGAGAATATGCAGTTTACAGGTGCGTATAAAGTGCGTGGCGCATATTATAAGATCAGCACACTGACTGAGGAGGAAAGAGCGAAGGGACTTATCACTGCCTCCGCAGGAAATCATGCGCAGGGTGTTGCCTACGCTGCAAAATGTTATGGATGCAAGGCAGTCATTGTCATGCCTACCACGACACCGCTCATCAAAGTAAACCGTACCAAGAGTTACGGCGCAGAGGTTGTGCTTTACGGAGATGTGTATGATGAGGCATGCCAGAAGGCTTACGAACTTGCAGAGAAAGAGGGATACACATTTATTCATCCATTTGATGATCTTGCAGTTGCAACAGGTCAGGGTACGATCGCAATGGAAATCTTCAAAGAGCTTCCGCTGGTAGAATATATTCTTGTACCGATCGGAGGGGGTGGACTTGCAACAGGTGTTTCTACTCTTGCAAAATTATTAAATCCAAAGATCAAAGTGATCGGTGTAGAACCGGCAGGGGCAAACTGTATGCAGGCGTCTTTTGCAGCAGGAAAAGTGACAACCCTTCCGACTGTCAGCACGATTGCAGACGGTACAGCCGTTAAGACACCGGGCAGTAAGATTTTCCCTTATATCCGGCAAAATCTGGATGATATCATCACAGTGGAGGATGATGAACTGGTAGCAGCGTTCCTTGACATGGTGGAAAATCATAAGATGATCGTGGAAAATTCAGGACTTTTAACTGTAGCGGCATTAAAACATCTGGATGTGTCCGATAAACGGATCGTATCCATTTTAAGTGGCGGTAACATGGATGTCATTACCATGTCCTCTGTGGTACAGCAGGGACTGATCTTAAGAGACAGAATCTTCACAGTGTCAGTTCTGCTTCCGGATAAGCCGGGCGAACTCTGCAAAGTTTCCGGTATTATTGCAGCACAGCAGGGAAATGTCATCAAATTGGAACACAATCAGTTTGTCACAACAAACCGAAGTGCAGCCGTGGAACTCCGCATTACATTAGAGTGTTTTGGCACGGATCACAAGAAACAGATCATCAAGGCGCTGGAAAAAGAAGGATACAAACCAAAGGTTGTCCGCACCAGCTTATAAGATTTATAAGTAATACTAAATTGAATCTTGGCGGATAATCATATAAGATAGTTGTGTATTTGTGACTTTTTAGTGAAAGGGGTATTATCAATGAAAAAAATAGAGGAGTATGTAAGAACCATACCGGATTTTCCGGAACCGGGCATTATGTTCCGTGATGTAACAAGCGTATTACAGGATCCGGATGGATTAAAGCTGGCGATCGATTCCATGATCAAACTGTTGGATGGAGTAGATTTTGACATTATTGCAGGTGCGGAATCCAGAGGATTTATCTTTGGAATGCCAATTGCCTATGCACTTGGAAAAGCTTTTATTCCGGTTCGTAAAAAAGGAAAACTTCCTTGTGAGACAGTCTCAGCAGAATATGATCTTGAATATGGAAAGGCAGAGATCGAGATCCATAAGGATGCGGTCAAACCGGGACAGAAGGTTGTATTAGTGGATGACCTGATCGCAACCGGAGGAACCATGGAAGCAAGCTGTAAATTAGTAGAGCAGCTTGGCGGTGAAGTTGTAAAAATCCTTTTCTTAATGGAGTTAGCAGGGTTAAAAGGACGTGAAAAACTGGCAAAATATGATGTGGCCTCTGTGATCACATACGAAGGAAAATAACCTTATAAAATATGAAGATGTACAGTCACGACAGGAGAGACCGTGACTGTAAAATGATGTAAGACAAAGTGGGAGATTAGAAATGTTAGAGAAAATGTTTAAATTAAAAGAGAACAACACGACTGTGAAAACAGAAGTGTTAGCGGGTATCACCACATTTATGACAATGGCGTATATCCTTGCAGTCAATCCATCCATGCTCGCAGCAGCAGGAATGGATAAGACTGCAGTTTTGATGGCGACCTGTATCGCTTCCTTTATCGGAACACTGGCAATGGCAATGCTTGCAAATTATCCATTTGCACTTGCCCCGGGTATGGGATTAAATGCTTATTTTGCATACACGGTATGTGGAGCAATGGGATACGATTGGAAAATCGCCCTTATGGCAGTTTTTGCAGAAGGTCTGATTTTTATCGTGCTCTCCCTTACCAATGTGCGTGAGGCAATCTTCAATGCAATTCCTACCACTCTGAAAAAAGGTGTGAGTGTCGGTATCGGTTTCTTCATCGCATTTTTAGGTTTACAGGATGGCCACATTGTTGTAAATAACGATTCCACACTTGTTACGATCGTTGACTTTACAGGAGATTTCCATACACTTGGAATCGGAGCGATCCTCGCACTGATCGGTCTTTTTATCATCTCTATTTTATATATCAGAGGTGTAAAAGGAGCAATCCTCATCGGTATTGCTGCTACATGGATCTTAGGAATGATCGCTCAGGCAATCGGACTTTATATTCCGGATGCAGAAGCTGGATTTTATTCTTTGTATCCGGTTTGGGGACTGACAGATTTCACTTCTTTAGGAGAGACATTCGGACAGTGCTTTAAAGCAGATTTTTCTACGGTAAGAGTATTTGATTTTGTAGTGATTATTTTATCTTTCTTATTCGTTGATATGTTCGATACATTAGGAACTTTGATCGGTGTGGCAAACAAAGCACAGATGTTAGATGAGAATGATAAACTTCCAAGGATCAAACAGGCACTGCTCGCAGATGCGATCGCAACAAGTGCAGGTGCAGTTCTCGGTACTTCCACAACCACTACGTTTGTTGAGAGTTCTTCCGGTGTGGCAGAAGGTGCAAGAACAGGTCTTGCTTCAGTCGTAACAGGTTTCTTATTCCTGCTTGCTATTTTCTTCTCACCAATTTTCTGCGCAATCCCGGGATTCGCAACAGCTCCGGCATTGATCTTCGTAGGATTTTTAATGGTAACAACGGTGATCTCGATTGACTTTACGGATATGACAGAGGCAATTCCAGCTTACTTATGTATGCTCGCAATGCCACTGATGTACAGCATTTCAGAAGGTATCGCAATCGGTGTTATCTCTTACGTTGTGATCAATGTGATCTGCGGTAAGGCAAAGAAAATCACACCGTTAATGTATGTACTTGCTGTATTGTTTGTATGTAAGTATATCTTCTTATAAAAGAGTGTGAACCGGATGAAATATGTTCCCTTTATGATCTGCGTGATCGTGTTTCTTTTCACAAGCGCAGGGTATTTTATCACAGATAAGAAAACAGAAAAAATATATGGAGCACTTTCGATAGTAAGCATCGCGTGTGCGATTGTGCAGGCGGCGATCGTGTTTTAGAATGTGTTAAAAGACAGGTGTCAAGCAAAATCCCTTTACTGTAAAGAAAAAATGCTTGACACCTGTTTTGTTTTATGTTATCTTAGCAAAGGTGCCGATGTATGAATAGTAAAATAAAGGCATGGTGTGAAGAATGGAAGAAAAAATCGAACAGGCTTATCTCTATGACTTCTACGGAGAACTGCTGAACGAACACCAGAGAAGAATCTACGAGGACTTCGTGTTCAATGACCTTTCTCTTGGAGAGATTGCAAATGAAGAGGGAATCAGCCGCCAGGGGGTGCATGATATGATCAAGCGTTGTACCAAAGCTCTGGAAGGGTATGAGGAGAAACTTCATCTGATCGCAAAGTTTCAGACAGTGAAGCAGAAAGTAGCACAGATTGACGCATTGGCGAAGGAGTTTCATTCCAGTCACAATGAAGCGATTATGGAGGAGATCGGGCAGATTTCCAATCAGATTTTAGAGGAGCTATAAGATGGCATTTGACAGTTTATCTGAAAAACTTCAAAATGTATTCAAAAACCTGCGAAGCAAAGGCCGTTTGACAGAGGATGATGTCAAGGCAGCTTTGAAGGAAGTTAAGATGGCTCTTTTAGAAGCGGATGTTAACTTCAAAGTCGTAAAGCAGTTTGTAAAAGATGTGCAGGAACGCGCAATCGGACAGGATGTGATGAACGGACTGAATCCTGGGCAGATGGTCATTAAGATTGTAAATGAAGAGATGGTGAAGCTGATGGGCTCTGAGACAACAGAGATTAAGCTTCAGCCGGGAAAAGCATTGACAGTCATTATGATGGAAGGTTTACAGGGTGCAGGTAAAACAACCACCGCAGCAAAGCTTGCAGGAAAGTTTAAGCTGAAAGGAAAGAAAGTTTTACTGACTGCCTGTGATATTTACCGTCCGGGTGCGATTGAACAGTTACAGATCAATGGTGAGAAGCAGGGCGTGGAAGTATTTTCCATGGGAGATAAGATCAAACCTGTGAACATTGCCAAAGCAGCAATCGAGCATGCGACAAAGAATGAATTTAATATTGTAATCCTGGATACAGCAGGACGTCTTCATATTGATGATGACATGATGGCTGAGTTGCAGGAAATCAAAGAGAATGTTACCGTTCATCAGACCGTTTTAGTTGTGGATGCCATGACTGGACAGGATGCAGTGAATGTAGCCAAGATGTTTGATGAAAAGGTTGGCATAGATGGTGTGATCTTAACGAAGTTAGACGGTGACACCAGAGGTGGTGCGGCACTTTCAATCCGTGCTGTTACCGGAAAACCTATTTTATATGTAGGTATGGGAGAAAAACTTTCTGATCTGGAGCAGTTTTATCCTGACAGAATGGCTTCAAGAATCCTTGGTATGGGTGATGTGCTGACATTGATTGAGAAAGCACAGGCTGATATCGATGAGGAGCAGGCAAAGCGTATTGAGCAGAAGATGCGCAAAAATGAATTTGACTTTGAGATGTATTTGGAATCTATGAGTCAAATGAAGAAAATGGGTGGATTATCCAGTATCCTTGGAATGATGCCCGGTCTTGGAATGGGAATGGGCAAAGGAAAGATGCCTGAGATCGATCAGGAAGCAGCTGAGAAGAGTATGGCGCGCACCGAAGCAATCATTTATTCCATGACACCGGAAGAGAGACGTAATCCGTCGCTTATGAATCCGAGCCGCAAGAACCGCATTGCAAAAGGTGCAGGAGTGGATATTGCGGAAGTAAATCGTCTGGTAAAACAGTTTGAACAGATGAAAAAGATGATGAAACAGATGCCAGGCATGATGAAAAAAGGTAAAAGAGGAATGTTCAAAGGGCTTCCTTTTTAATAAATTTTTAGCAATCACGTAGGAGGTGAAATGACATGGCAGTAAAGATCAGATTAAGAAGAATGGGACAGAAGAAAGCTCCTTTCTATAGAATCGTAGTTGCAGATTCCAGATCCCCAAGAGACGGAAGATGTATCGAAGAGATCGGAACTTATGATCCAACAAAAGATCCAAGCGAATATCATGTAAATGAAGAGTTAGCAAAGAAATGGTTAGCTAACGGAGCTCAGCCAACAGATACAGTAGCTAGAATCTTCAAAAATGCTGGAATCGAAAAATAAGATTAGTGAGGTGGTCTAATGAAAGAATTAGTTGAAGTAATTGCCAAATCACTAGTTGATTACCCGGACGAAGTTGTTGTGACAGAGACCGAGAATGAGAAAGCCATCGTGTTGGAGCTGCGCGTTGCACAGTCTGACATGGGTAAGGTAATCGGCAAACAGGGTAGAATTGCAAAAGCGATCCGTGCCGTTGTGAAGGCAGCAGCCTCAAAAGAAGAAAAAAAAGTTATTGTTGAGATTATGCAGTAACATGATGGGCTATCCCAGTTGTCTGGGATAGCTTTTTCCTTACCATGCTAATTTGGATAGCAGAAGAAAGTTGATAAAGGAGATTACATGGAAGATTTATTACAGGTAGGTGTAATAACAACCACACATGGTGTCAGGGGAGAAGTGAAAGTATTTCCTACGACGGATGATCCGGCAAGATTTAAAAAACTGAAAAACGTTGTTTTGGATACCGGAAAAGAGTTAGTCGACCTTGAAGTTGCCGGTGTGAAATTTTTCAAAAATATGGTTATTGTCAAGTTCAAGGGAATTGACAATATCAATGACGTGGAAAAATATCGCAAAAAGAGTTTGTATGTCACCCGTGAAAATGCGGTAAAATTAAAGAAAAACGAGTACTTTATCGCAGATCTGATCGGTTTGCAGGCAGAGTCGGACGAGGGGGAAGATTTAGGCGAATTGAGCGATGTTCTCCAGACAGGTGCGAATGATGTATATGTTTTAAGCAAAGAGGGAACGGATGATCTTTTGCTTCCGGCAATCAAAGAGTGCGTCAAAGAAGTTGATCTGGAAAATGGAAAAATCATTGTTCATTTACTTCCGGGACTTCGTGAGCTGAACGAGAAATGAATTTGACGAACGGCGAATGTTCACCATAAAGCCGTGCTTTATGATATAGCAGAGAGACAGGAGTTCATAAAGAATGAATTTTCATATATTAACATTATTTCCGGATATGGTCATGCAGGGATTGTCTACCAGCATTATCGGAAGAGCAAAAGACAGAGGACTGCTTTCCATTGAGGCAGTGAATATCAGGGATTATACGCTGGAACGTCATAAAAAAGTGGATGATTATCCTTACGGAGGCGGCGCAGGCATGCTCATGCAGGCACAGCCGGTATATGATGCGTGGAAGTCTGTTGTGGATCGTATTGGATACAAGCCAAGGACGGTTTATCTGACACCGCAGGGACCGACATTCACACAACCGATGGCAAAAGACCTGGCTCAGGAAAAAGATCTGATTTTATTATGCGGTCATTACGAAGGGATCGATGAGCGTGTGTTAGAAGAGATTGTGACAGATTATGTTTCAATTGGTGATTATGTGCTGACAGGAGGGGAACTTCCTGCGATGGTCATGGTGGATGCAATCTCGCGTATGGTACCCGGGGTTCTTACGAATGATGAATCGGGTTCCACGGAATCATTTGAAGGTAATCTGCTGGAATATCCGCAGTACAGCCGCCCGGAAGAGTGGATGGGGAAAAAAGTTCCTTCCATCCTGTTGTCCGGTGATCATAAAAAAGTAGATGAATGGCGGAGAGAACAGGCAATATTACGGACAATTGAGCGCAGACCGGATCTGTTGAAAAAAGCGGAACTCACGAAAAAAGAGCAGATGAAATATCAGGAATATCTGTAACTATTTTATGAGGTCTGCATATATGCCATGCAGATCCTGTGAAAATGTTACGAGAGAAGGAGCGGGTTTTGATATGAATCACTATACAAGATCAATATGGGTATTAACGCTTGGCATGGCAGCACTGGTCATTGCTTTTCTTTCTCCGCTTTTTGGAATTCTCTTTGGAATTGCAGCGATTATTCTGGGGAAGAAGACCATGTCGGAGGCAAAATCTAAAATGGCATATGCTGGATTCTGGATAGGCATTGCTGCGGTTGCAGTTGGAATAGCACTCTGGATCATCAGTGTTATTTATTTGTTGTAAAATGTGAAAAGCGCTTGACTTTTCCGTGAAAGCATGGTAATGTTAACGAGTTGTGAATAAAGGAGATGGTCCTCTGTTACGAATAGGCGTATTAAGAACATCCAAATAATAGGAGGTCACAAAATGAACGCAAGTGAAATTATTAAAAGCATTGAAGCAGAACAGTTAAAAGCTGAAGTACCTGAATTCCGTGTTGGTGATACTGTAAAAGTTTACGGTAAAATCAAAGAAGGAAACCGTGAAAGAATCCAGGTTTTCGAAGGTGTTGTAATTAAGAGACAGGGTGGAAGCAACCGTGAAACATTCACAGTTAGAAAGATTTCTAACGGATGTGGCGTTGAGAAAACCTGGCCATTACATTCTCCAAACGTTGAAAAAGTAGAAGTTGTTCGTGCTGGTAAAGTAAGAAGAGCTAAATTATTCTACTTAAGAGACCGTGTTGGTAAGAAAGCTAAAGTGAAAGAATTAGTAAAATAGTTCAATGCATGCGTGAGCCATAGAGAGAGCAGCCGCTTTTTCTATGGCTTTTTTATATTTATGTGTCCGCAAAAAAATATACAAAAATCTATGATGTAAGCTATGAAAAATTGGCAATGTTTTACATTGACAAATTTTTCAAGGGGGGGGGTAGAATGGGTTTAGTGTTTAAGGGATGAAAAATCCTAATCATTAAATTTTGGAGGACAAAAGATATGAAAAAGAAATTAGCAGCAGTAGTATTATCTATGGTACTTTGTTTAGGAGCAAGCGTAACAACATTAGCAGCAGGAAGTCCTTCTGCAAATAATTCCAGCACAACAACATCACAGACAACCACTACCACTACAACAGCTACAACCACTACAGCAGCAACAGAAGTAAAAGTAGAGCAGAAAGCAATCACACAGGATGCATTGAACGATGTTCAGAAAGAAAAATTAAGTGGATATTTCACAGATATGGCAGCAATTGACAATGACACAACATTGACAGCTGAACAGAAAGTTGAGAAAAAAGCAGCAGCTGTTCAGACAATGATCAACAGTGTTTTAGGTTTAAACTATTCTTATAAGAGTGGTGTATACGGAACTTATGAACTGACAGCTACAGATTTATCCAATCCAATTGCAATTTCTGTTGCAGGAATTAAAGCTGGCGATACTGTAGTCGTTGCCCATCTTACCTCTGCTGGTGTATGGGAAAATGTACCTGTAACAAATGTTGCAGACGGTGTTGTATATGCAAAATTTACATCCCTTTCTCCTGTATTTGTTGCTTCTGTAGCAGATACAAATGCAGCAGCAACTTCACCAAAAACTGCTGATGCAGGAATGAATATGGCAATGATTCTTGTAGTTGTAATCGCAGCAACAGGTGCTGTTGTATATGCAAGACGTAGAATGAACTATACAAAATAAGATCGTATTTGATAAGTCGTAAAAGTAAGGCTATATGTCATAGTGGCATATAGCTTTTCTTTTTTTAGGTGAAATTATGAAAAAGCTGATAAAAAAGTATTGGAAAATTATGGTTGTAATTGTTATATTAGGTATATTCGTGTTACTATTTTTTCTGGTAAGATATAAAGGAAAAAAGAATCTGGAAGCAAATATTGCGGCAGAACAGCAGGATGTCTTTGAGGAGATGGCGTCTTTTCAGAATACGATTGATTATCATGGAACAACATACCAATACAGAAAAGATATCGTAAATATTTTATGCATTGGCGTGGACAAAGAAGAGGCAATGTGGGAACGTGATGATGATGGTGGAAGTGTCGGGCAGGCGGATGCAGTCTTTCTGGTTTCCTTTGATTTTGAACATTCCAATATACGCATTCTGGCAATACCGAGAGATACAATGGTGAGCATTGTGGCGTGTGATGAAAATGGAAATGAAATGGGTGCGTTTACCGGGCAACTGGCATTGCAGTATGCGTATGCCGATGGGCAGGAAAAAAGCTGTTCACTGGTTATTGGGCAGGTTGCAGATATTTTAAAAAATGAAGTGCCGATCAATGGATATGTCGCAATGAATTTAAGCTGTATAGGAACTGTGAATGATGCAGTCGGCGGTGTTACGGTTGAGATGGATGATGATTATACCTTATATAATGCAAAGTTCAAAAAGGGTGCGACGGTACATTTGCAGGGAGAAGAGGCGCAGGAGTTTGTGCAGGGAAGAGATATTATGGTAAGCGGCAGTGCATATAGCAGGATTGGACGACAGAAAAGATATTTAAAAGCATTTATCAGTCAGGCTAAGAAAACGTTAACACAGAACCCCGCATTGGCAGTAAATCTGATGAGCCAGTTATCAGACTATATGTTGACAGATATTTCAACGGACGAGGTGCTATACTTATCGACAGAACTTTCAGGCTGCAATTTTGATGAGGAAAATATGCAGATTTTACAGGGAAATATCCAGATGGGAGAACAATATGAAGAGTATTATTTAGATGACGAGGCAGTACAGCAGACGATCATTGATTTATTTTACGAGGAGCAGAAAAAATGAGTACATTGCGGGAAAAGAGGAAAAAAGAACGGAGAGCATTAAGGCGGAGAAAAACAGCTGATTGGACAGTTGTGCTGATACTCTGTGCCATTGCCGTGTGTTGTGGAGGCTATCTGATCTATCATCACTGGAGTGTGAAACAGCGGGAACTGGAGTACGAAAAACTTCGGCAGGAAGAGACGTTAAGTGCTGCAACAGAGACGGTTATCGCAGAGCCGGAGACAGAGGAGAGCACAGAAGAAACAGTGATCTACTGTGATCCGGTCTATGATTTCGGACAGCTGCATGAACAGAATGAAGATATTTATGCATGGATCGTTGTGCCGGGAACGCAGGTAGACTATCCGTTGTTACAGTCCGGGACAGATAATTATTATCTGGATTATAACTTAGACCACAGCAAGGGATATCCGGGCTGCATTTACACCAATCAATGTAACCGGAAAGATTTCTCGGATTATAATACGGTACTATATGGACATAACATGAAAAATGGTTCCATGTTTGGAAGTATTCACAGCTTTGAGGATGAAACGTTTTTTGACGGGCATCCGTATATTTATGTGTATACGGGAAATGAACGTCTGACTTATGAAATCTACGAGGCGGCGAAGTTTACAGATGTGTACATTCCGTCAGAGTATGTGATCAGCAGTAAGGACGACAGAGATCAGTTTTTGGCGGATGTCAGAGAAAAAGTTTCTGACAATAAATTACACGTCCGGGAGGATATGGAAATCGGAGAAGAGGACAGACTTATCACACTTTCCACCTGTGTAAGCGGTGAGCGGAATCATCGTTATCTGGTGATCGGGGTACTTGTTGAGACGGCGCTTTACCGGTAAAGGGGCGGAATAATATATTTATAAAATCTGGAAAATCCGATTCTCGAATTGCACACAAACGTGCTTTGTGGTAATCTATAACGTGTATTTGTATACAGACGATAGAGCAGAGGAAAGCAAAAGTGAGAAGAAGACGGAGTGGACTAAATTTCGGAAGAAGAAAGAAAAAAGTAAACATGACCATTGTAAAGGAAATCTTAAGCTGGACAGTTGAGATTTTGATTACTCTGGTCATTGCTTTTACATTTGTATATTTTATCGGATTGCGGACCAGCGTGGTGGGGCAGTCCATGTCAGAAACATTGGAAAGTGGAGACGAAATTCTGGTAAATCGGTTCATTTATAAGGTGTCCGATCCAAAGCCGAATGACATTATTGTGTTTCTTCCAAACGGGAATGAAAAATCACATTACTATGTAAAGCGCGTGATTGCAGTGCCGGGAGACACGGTATTGATTCAAAATGGTGCTGTTTATGTGAATGGGGAACTTTTTGATGAGAAAGTTGATGTGTCTGCCATCGAGGAGGCAGGGCTTGCATCGGAGGAACTGAAACTCGAGGATGATGAATATTTTGTCCTTGGAGATAATCGCAATAACAGTGAGGACAGCCGCTATGCCAATATTGGAAATGTGAAAAAAGATTACATTATTGGAAAAGCATGGTTCCGTGTATCTCCGTGGAAAAAATTTGGATTTATATAAGAAAAGTGAGGAAAAAGTATGCAGTTTCAGTGGTATCCGGGACATATGACGAAAGCAAAACGTCAGATGCAGGAAGACATAAAATTAATTGATCTGGTGATCGAGCTTGTGGATGCGAGAATCCCGTTAAGCAGTCGGAACCCGGATATTGATGAGTTGGGAAAAAATAAAGCGCGACTGATCATCATGAACAAATCAGATTTGTCTGATGAGAATCAGAACAAAGAATGGGCAGCCTATTTTAAAAAGATGGGCTACTATGTTGTCGGTCTGGATGCGAGAACCAAGACAGGCATGAAAACAGTTACAAATGTAGTAATGGAAGCCTGTAAGGAAAAGATTGAGCGTGACAGAAGAAGAGGAATCTTAAATCGTCCTGTCCGTGCGATGGTAGTCGGAATTCCAAATGTTGGAAAATCGACGTTTATCAATTCCTATGCGGGAAAGGCATGTGCCAAAACTGGAAATAAACCGGGTGTGACAAAAGGAAAACAGTGGATCAGACTGAACAAAAATCTGGAATTACTGGATACACCGGGAATTTTGTGGCCGAAATTTGAAGATCAGATGGTTGGACTGCGTCTTGCACTGATCGGGGCAATCAAAGATGAAATTTTAAATATCGATGAATTGTCACTGGAGCTGATCAAAGTTCTGACAAGAGATTATGCCGGAATTTTAACAGAACGCTACGGTGTGGATGAAACACAAACTCCGGTGAAGATTTTAGAGCAGATCGCAGAGAACCGCAAATGTATTTCCAAAGGAAACGAATTGGATTACAGCAAAGCGGCAGCACTTCTGATCGATGAATTCCGAGGCGGAAAGCTTGGAAAGATTACGTTGGAAAAACCTTCCGGGCAGGAAACACAGGAGTAGGGTTAGGCGCTGTGCCTGCTAAAGCGGATAGAATCGAGGATTTGTATATTGCAGAAAAAGGAAATGTGAGCAGCATGGCAGAGAAAAAAATCGGTGAGATCAAAGAAGAACTTAAGGCAGTGGACGATGAGAAACTGCCTTCTTTTATAGAAACATATGAAAAAGACGAGCGTTCCGGTGTTGTGAAAATCGTGGAACAGGCAAAGAAACGGATTGAAAAATTAGAGGCAGAGAAGCTCCGCATTGAAAATCTGAAAAAATACGAGCGTGAATATGCAGATTGTGGTTATATCTGTGGGATTGACGAAGTCGGAAGAGGACCGCTTGCCGGTCCGGTGGTAGCAGGGGCAGTCATTTTGCCGAAAGACTGTGATATTTTATATATCAATGATTCCAAGAAGCTTTCTGCGGCAAAGAGGGAAGAATTGTATGATGTGATCATGGAGAAAGCAGTTGCGGTAGGTATTGGAATGGCAAGCCCGCAGAGGATTGACGAGATCAATATTTTGCAGGCAACTTATGAGGCAATGCGTGAGGCTATAAGCAAATTAAGTGTAAAACCCGATATATTATTAAATGATGCGGTCACGATTCCCGGAGTTTCCATCAGACAGGTGCCAATTATCAAAGGAGATGCAAAAAGTATCTCCATTGGGGCAGCGAGCATTGTTGCGAAGGTTACCAGAGACCGTCTGATGGCAGAGTATGACAAGGTTCTGCCACAGTATGGATTCGCATCCAACAAAGGCTATGGTTCAGCGGAACATATCAGGGCATTGCAGGAAGCCGGACCATCTCCGATACATCGTGCCAGCTTTATCAAAAATTTTGTTTAAGGGATATGGACTACCGTATTAGAAATTGCTTCTGATCGCAGGAAAAATTTTACTATAGAGGAAGTTTGTATCAAGTGAGGCGAAACCATGCACATATCCGATATGTTAGGACAATACAACAGAAATATTTCAAGCGGAACAGAAGAGTTGAAGGCAGCTTCCGGTATGCAGAAAGTAGTATCTACACTGGAAGAATTGTCTTCTGGAAGTGTTTTTGAGGGAACCGTCAGTTCTGTGAAGAACGGAAAAGTGACTCTGGCACTTAGCGATGGACAGACGATCATAGCAAGATTGTCTGGAAAAGTGCCGCTTTCGCAGGGAACGCCGATGTTTTTTCAGGTAAAAAGCAATGACGGTGCGACCATTGAAATCAAACCGTACACAGGCGCTGGCAGTGGAGGAAATCCAATTCTTACCAATGCGCTGACGGAAGGAACCGTACCTGTGACAGAGCGGAATCTTGCAATGGTCGATGCTATGATGAAAGAACAGATGCCAATTGATAAGCAAAGCCTTTTAAATATGGCAAGGATCGCGAATATGAATCCCGGTGTAGATATTACTACGGTTGTAAATATGACAAAGCTTGGAATCCCGGTTTCGCCGGAGATGGCAGCGCAGTTTGAAAATTACATGACAGATGAGCATGCCATTTTACAGGAGATGGATCAGGCGATGAATGAACTGGCTGATCTTGCTGGCTCTCATGATCTGACACCGGATCAGGCGGTACAGATGAATCAGAAGATTCTCTCAATCCTTCTTCCAGAGCAGACTGCTGCCGGAGAATCGGTCAATACAGAGGGGCAGATAGAAACCGGTGGACAGACAACGGCAGAAGGACAGATTTTGACCGGTGGACAGACAACGGCAGAAGGACAGACGACGTCGGAAGGACAGATTTTGACTGACGGACGGCTAGGCGCAGAGGAACAGACTGTAAACGGAGAGCAGACCACAACAGCAGGACAAGCCATACAGGAAGGAACAGGTGGTCAGGCAATTGGTGAGGTTTTATCAGATCAGCAGTTTTCAAGTCTCGGAAGGTTATTGCAGAATATTCCTTCACTGGTAGAAAGTACAAAACTTTTCCCGGAAGCGATGGAGCAGGATATTTTTATCGACACGTTGGAGGATGAGAGTGTAGTGCAGAATCTTATGGCAGAGGACGCTAAAGGGGAAGCTGCGGACGGCAAAACGGCATTGGACAAAAATCTGACCGTCTCTGATTTTCTGCGCACAGTATCACAGCTTTTATCTGAAAACAATGGAGCGGCATCGCAGAGTATCCAAAAATTATTCGGAAGTGATGCATATAAAAGTCTGCTTCGGAATGTGATGGAACAGCAGTGGCTGATACAGCCGGAAGCGTTGAAACAGGAGAAAAAGATCAGCCAGCTTTACGAAAAATTAGAGCAGCAGATGAGACAGGTGGAAGATGCGCTGAAAGAGGCAGGCGTTACGAAAACCAGATTTCCGGAAACTGCGGCAGAGGTGCGCGGTAATATTGAATTTATGAATCAGCTCAATCAGGCATATACATATGTACAGGTGCCATTGAAGATGTCCGGTCAGAATGCAAACGGAGAACTTTATGTATACACGAATAAAAAGAATCTGAGAGACCCTGATGCAGAGCTGAGTGCTTTTTTACATCTGGATCTGGAACACCTTGGCTCTACCGATGTCTCAGTGAAAATGCAGCATCGGAATGTCAAAACAAATTTTTATATGGCTGACGATGCGTCCTATGATCTTGTGGAAAAGTATCTGCCTGTGCTGGAACAAAAGCTGAAAGACAAAGGTTATCAGTGTACCATAACGATGACAAAGGAAGAAAAGAAGGTCAGCTTTGGGGATGATTTCCTGCGGAAAGATATGCCACAGACGGGAACACTGCATCGGTATTCGTTTGATGTGAGAGCCTAGTATATCAGATGCAAAACAGAGGTGGTGAGCGGATATGGCATGGGATAATGAAAAGAAAAAAGTAAAAACAGCGGTAGCAGTAGCATATGAGCCGGGAGATAAAGCACCGAAGATCCTTGCCAGCGGCAGGGGCGAGGTGGCAGAAAAGATCATCGCAAAGGCAAAAGAAAATGATGTCCCTTTCTATAAAGATAATAAGCTGGCGGAGACGCTGTCGAAATTAGAGATCGGGGATGCGATTCCACCGGAACTTTATGAAGTAGTCGCTGAGATCCTTGTGTTTGTGGATGATATGGATAAGATGAAGGCAAAATTGCAGCAGGCAGATATGTTATCATAAATGAAGTGAAATTGCAGCAGATGAATGGCATAATCAAATAGTGTGCTGCAGGAAGTGAATAGAATGAGGGACAGCAGGCACAAAAGAAGGATGCTGCTGTAGAAAAGAGGGTTTTATCAATAAGAGAAGTGTGGGAACTGCCTATGAAAAACTGGCAGGTGCATATTTGGAACAGCAGGGGTATGAGATTTTAGAATATAATTACAGATGCCGCATGGGAGAGATCGATATCGTGGCAAGACAGGGTGGATACCTGGTGTTTGTGGAAGTAAAATATCGTGCGGACAACACAGCGGGAAATCCACTTGAGGCGGTGACTGCTGCAAAACAGAGAACGATTTCCAAAGTGGCTTCGTACTACTGCCTGACACATGGTTATGGAACATTTACACCTTGCAGGTTTGATGTGGCGGCAGTTTTGGGAGAGCAGATAAAAGTCATTCAGAATGCATTTGACTATCAGGGGTTCTGAGAGGGTGAAAGAATGCATTTTTATATGGCTTCTTTTTCGCAGGACAAAATCAGGAGAGTTGTAAGCGATATGGAACATAAAAGCTGGAAGCGGAAAAACAATACAGGAGTGCCGGCAGAGGTGATACATCATCCTGGGGCTGGCGTGGAAGTGCCGCTTTTACATTTTCCGTTATTGGAGAAAACAGGAATCGTAAAAGAAGGTTTTACCACAAGACTTGGCGGCGTGAGTGAGGGTATTTTTTCCACCATGAATCTGAGTTTTACAAGAGGAGATGAAGAGGAGGCAGTCCGGGAAAATTACAGAAGACTTGCATCAGCGCTTGATGTGGATTATGATAAATTTGTTTTTACGGATCAGACACATACGACAAATGTAAGAAAAGTGACGGCGGAGGATGCCGGAAATGGACTTACGAGAGAACGGGAATTTCATGATACAGATGGATTGATCACAGATGTGCCAGGCATAGTGTTATCAACGTTCTATGCGGACTGTGTTCCATTGTATTTTGTCGATCCGGTGCACCGCGCCATCGGGTTAAGCCATTCCGGCTGGCGTGGAACAGTAAACCGCATGGGAAAAGCGACTATCGAGGCGATGCGGAGGGAATATGGAAGCAGACCGGAGGAACTGTGCTGTGCGATCGGACCTTCCATCTGTCAGGACTGCTATGAAGTGAGCGAGGATGTTGCGATGGAGTTTGAGCAGACATTTGCAGGACATGAGAATGAGATCCTTATCGCAAAAGAAAATGGAAAATATCAGCTCGACCTCTGGAAAGCAAACGAAATTGTACTGCTTGATGCAGGTGTCCTGCCGGAACATATAGAAATCACGGACATTTGCACGTGCTGCAATCCTGACTTACTTTTTTCCCACCGCGCAAGCCATGGTAAGCGCGGAAACCTCGGGGCATTTTTATGTTTAAAATAAGATAACTGCGAAACTCATGAGAACGTAAATTGAATTGTGAGAAATTGACAAAAGCTTGAGAAAACACTGGGGAGCGGTCGGTCCTTAGAAGGCAGGTGCGATGTTAATCGTGACTGGCTTCTTAGTACCGTTACCAGCGACACGTAGCGGAAGCGTGTTTTCGAAAATTTTGTTAATTTCTCACAATTCAAAAACAATAAGGAGTTTCGCAATTATCTGTATTTGAAATAGATAAAGGAGCAAAAGATATGAGTAAAAATTATGTAGATTATATGGTAGAAGAGACAAAGAATATCCTCGCAATCGACAGTCCATCCGGCTTCACAAAAGAGGTGGCAGACTATGTCATGGGAGAATACAAAAAGCTTGGATATGAGCCAAAGCTTACGGTAAAAGGCGGTGTGCTCGTACCGATCGGCGGCAGGGACAAAGAGAACGCCGTTCTTTTAGAGGCACATATTGATACGTTAGGTGCCATGGTGGCAGAGATCAAAGCCAACGGAAGACTCCGTGTCACAGCGGTCGGCGGTATGAATGCAAACAATGCAGAGGGAGAAAACTGTAAAGTTGTCACCAGATTTAACGGAAAATATGACGGAACATTACAGCTGATCAACGCTTCCATTCATGTAAACGGAGAATATAACGATACGAAGAGAAGCTATGATTCCGTGGAAGTTGTTCTGGATGAAAAAGTAAAATCAAAAGAGGATGTGGAGAAGCTCGGCATTATGACAGGTGATTTTGTCTGCTTTGATCCGAGAACTACGGTGACAGCATCCGGTTACATTAAGAGCCGGTTCTTAGATGACAAATTAAGTGTTGGAATTTTATTAGGCTATGCAAAATATTTAAAAGAGGAAAATGTGACACCGGATCGTATGATCTATCAGCACATCACTGTATTTGAGGAAGTAGGACACGGTGGCGCTGCCTCTGTCCCGGAAGGCGTGACAGAAGTGATCTCTGTGGACATGGGATGTGTCGGTGACGGACTTGCCTGTGATGAGACACAGGTATCTATCTGTGCAAAGGACAGCCACGGACCATATCACTATGATGTGGTAAATGGTCTTGTGAAAGCGGCAAAAGAGAACAATATTGATTTTGCAGTGGATGTCTATCCATACTATGGTTCAGATGCAGATGTTGCGCTGACCGCCGGATATGATGTGCGCCACGGACTGATCGGTTCGGGTGTATATGCATCACACGGTTATGAGAGAAGCCATGTGGATGGAGTAAAGAATACGTTTGAACTTCTGAAGGCTTATCTCGGATAGCAGAAACGATGCTGCCTTTGAAAAGAATGGCATATTAAAGATTTCTTAATAATATCCTAGGATTATCTTCATTGTAATAGAAGACCTCCCGTGCTATATTAACTGTATGAAGAATGATAGTACACATCATACAGCTAATACAGATGGGAGGTTTGTTATTTGATTCAGTTAAATTACAGGGATGCAAAACCAATTTATGAACAGATCAAAGATGGTCTGAGAAAGCTGGTTATCACGAATTCCCTTATTGCAAATGAAAAGCTGCCCTCCGTGCGGGAAATGGCTTCGAAGCTTGCCATCAATCCAAATACCATCCAGAAGGCATACCGGGAACTTGAGGCAGAGGGATATGTCTATACCGTTGCCGGAAAAGGAACATTCGTCGCCGAGCGGAAAGAAGTGCTGGGTGTCAGAAATGAAGAACTGATGAAGGAATTTGATGAAGTGGTGACGGAACTGTTGTTTTTGGCGACGGATGGGGACAGTTTGAAAACACGTATTGAACAATTGGCTAAAGGGGGAGAGGCACAATGATCCAGGTTCATAATTTAAAGAAAAAGTTTGATGATTTTCAGGCGTTGAACGGCGTGGATATGCATGTGGGAAAAGGTGATATTTATGGACTGGTCGGACCAAACGGAGCAGGAAAGTCTACGTTGATCCGCCATCTTACCGGAGTTTATAAGGCAGATGAGGGAGAGATCCTGATCGACGGTGAACCGGTATTTGAAAACCGGAATATCAAGCAGAGGATGGCTTATATCCCGGATGAACTGTTTTATTTTATGCAGGCAGATACGATGGAGATGAAACGCTTTTATGAAGGCATCTATCCACAGTTTGACAGTAAGCTTTTTTATAAAATGCAGGAATTTTTCCCGACGATCGATGTGAAACGCACTATCAGACGGCTGTCGAAAGGCATGCAGAAACAGGTAGCGTTCTGGCTTGCAATCTGCTGTAAACCGGATCTGCTGATCTTAGACGAACCGGTGGACGGACTTGATCCTGTGATGCGCAGACAGATCTGGAGTATCTTAATGGCGGAAGTGGCAGAGCGGAAAATGACAGTTTTAGTGTCTTCCCATAACCTGAGGGAACTGGAGGATACCTGTGACCATGTGGGCATCATGCACCATGGAAAAATTATGATCGAGCGGTCTTTGAGCGATCTTCAGGGAAATATTTCCAAGATACAGGTGGCATGTCAGAATGGTGTGCCAAAATTGCCGGATGATTTTGAGGTGCTGCATATGGCAAACACAGGGCGTGTCTATACCCTGATCGTAAAAGGTGATCCGAAGGAGGCAGAGAAAGTTCTTCTGACAGAAAATCCTACCATTGTTGATGTGCTTCCGTTGACACTGGAGGAAATCTTTATTTATGAATTGGGAGGTGTGGATTATGAAGTCAAAGACATCCTGCTTTAACAAAACAATTTTCAAAAAAAATATGACACATTTCTGGCCTTTGTGGGCATTGTACAGTTGTTATCTGATCGTTTCGCTTCCGGTCGGACTGTGGTTTAATATGCGGTATTATCTGCAGGATGACAGTTACAGCCAGCTCCAGAGACAGGTTTATGCGATCAGTGGCGCTATGCGGGCAGCCATGAATCCGGTGATCACATTTGCATTTGCAGCAGTGATGATCATGGCAGTGTTTTCCTATCTGTATTCTGCAAAGAATACGAATATGATCCATTCACTTCCGGTGGACAGACGGGAGTTGTTTGTGACGAATATCATATCTGCGTTTGCATTTATGGTCGTTCCGCAGATCCTGACCTTTATTATCACGGTGTTCGTCTGCATTGGTGCACATATCACCAATATCCAGTACATTTTATACTGGTTTGGTGCAGAAGCCGCAATGACGTTTTTTGCACTGGCGCTCGGCGCATTTGTGGCGATGTTTACCGGACAGCTCCTGGCATTTCCGGTGTATTATGTCGTAGTCAATTATCTGTATGTAGGATGCTGGTATCTGATCAACATGGTGATAGAGAGTGTCTGCTTTGGGGTGTCAAACAATTGGAATCCGGGAAAATCCTGTATTTTGTCTCCGATTTACTATCTGACAAACAATCTGCGGATACAGTCAGTAGAAAACAGTGAGTATGTGACGGTTGGAATCGAGTTTAAGGGTGCATATCTGCTCGGGATTTATGCAGTGGCAGGTGTGGTATTCCTGATCGCAGCCTATCAGTTGTATAAATGGAGAAAATTGGAGACTGCAGGTGACCTTATCAGCATGCGGGGAATCAAGCCGGTGTTCCGCTGGGGCGTGGCTGTCTGCGCCGGTCTGCTTGGAGGAACTGCCGTTGCTGACACGATCGGAAACAGTTTTTCTTCGGCAAAGGTACATTTTTGGATACTTGCAGCAGGCACCCTGATCTTTGGTGCGATCGGCTTTTTTGTGGCGGAGATGCTTATTGAGAAGAATTTCCGTGTGTTCCACAAAAAGAGAGTTGGGGAATGGGCAGTCTTAACGGTTGTTCTGGCAGCATTTCTGGGTGCACTGAAACTGGATCTATTCCGGATCGAAGGAAAAATACCGGATGTTTCAGAGGTTAAGGTGGTATCGCTCAATCTGGACTATAAGCTCTGCTATACCGAACCGGATGATATTCAGAAGATTATAGATTTCCAGAAAGAGATCCTGGCACAGAAAGAAGAGTGCCTGAGCGCAGAGAACCAATATTATCTCTCAATCACATATACCCTGAAGGATGGTAAGAAGCTGCGGAGAAGTTATACAGTTCCGGTTGGGCAGGCTGCGGCTGCGGACAAAGATTCTGTCGTCGCAAAAGTGACTGCGTTAGAGAGTGATCCGGATAAGATGATGCAGAACATGTTTGGCAATTACTATAAGACGAATGAGTATTATGCCGGCAGTATTTCATTTGTAGATGAGAACGGCAGAACAGAGGATTACCGTTTTACACAGGAAGAGCTTGACGCTGTCATGGAGGCGGTGCAGAAAGATGTGGAAGCGGGAAACATGACGTACTATCAACTTTATTCGCTCCGTGCCGGTGATGAGGATAACACGTACAGGGATCGTTATTTTAACAATCTGGATATCAGTTTTTATAATCCGGACGGTATCATCTGGAATTACAGTTCTTACAGTGTGGATGGGGTTGATGTGACAGAAGCGGTGCTGACAGGGGAGAAGACTGCAGAAGAGGCAGAAGCTTATTTCCCAAACAGTGACAGCGCCTATGTTGAGTTCGGAAGCAAATGCACAAACATTATTGAGACATTGAAAAAACTTGGGATTTTGAACAGTGAGCGAAAACTTATGACTTATGATGAGTATGACGCACTGATGAATCCGGTTACGGCAGTAAGGGAAAAAGGAATACCGCACATTTCCTAGACAAAACGCATAGTTCAGAAAAAAGATGGAATAAATATTGTTATTCCATCTTTTTTATTGTAAACTGTTATTGTTATTTTTAGCGTAACGGTAGAAAGCCATTTAAGGTTATAACAGGAAAGTAGTGGAGATCCCAGTTCTTTCCGTGATACATGAGAAAAGGAGTTTTATCAATGAGTAAACCAGTCGTAGCGATTGTTGGACGCCCGAATGTAGGAAAGTCTACGTTATTTAATGCACTTGCAGGTGAGCGTATTTCAATTGTACAAGATACACCGGGCGTTACAAGAGACCGTATTTATGCGGAGGTGTCGTGGTTAGATCACAATTTTACCATGATCGATACCGGAGGTATTGAACCGGACAGTAACGATATTATTTTATCACAGATGAGAGAGCAGGCAGAGATTGCGATCGCAACTGCAGACGTGATCATGTTTATTGTCGATGTCAGACAGGGATTGCAGGATTCGGATTCCAAAGTTGCAGATATGCTGCGCCGTTCCGGCAAACCGGTCGTGCTGGTCGTTAATAAAGTGGACAGCTTTGAAAAGTATATGGCAGATGTCTATGAGTTCTATAATCTTGGAATCGGAGATCCATTCCCGGTTTCGGCAGCTTCCATGTTAGGACTTGGAGATATGTTGGATGAAGTGGTAAAGTATTTTCCGGAATATAAGAAGAATGACGAGGAGGACGACCGTCCGAAGATCGCCATTATCGGAAAACCGAATGTTGGAAAATCATCCCTCATCAACAAACTGGCGCAGGAGGATCGTGTCATTGTATCGGATATCGCAGGCACGACCAGAGATGCGATCGATACCGACATTAAGTACAATGGAAAAGAATATGTGTTTATCGATACCGCAGGATTGAGACGTAAGAATAAGATCAAGGAAGAGATCGAGCGCTATAGTATTATCCGTGCAGTCACGGCTGTGGAGCGTGCAGATGTCTGCATTATCGTGATCGATGCTACTGAGGGCGTGACCGAGCAGGATGCCAAGATCGCAGGGATCGCACATGACCGTGGAAAGGGAATTATCATTGCCGTGAACAAATGGGATGCGATCGAAAAAGATGATAAGACCATCTACCGCCATACCGAGAAAATCCGTGACATCTTAAGCTTTATGCCGTATGCGGAGATTATTTTCATCTCTGCAAAATCAGGACAGCGTCTCAATAAGATTTTTGAGACGATCGATGTCGTGATCGAGAACAACAGCATGCGTGTGGCAACCGGTGTATTGAATGAAATCGTTACCGAGGCAGTTGCGATGCAGCAGCCGCCATCGGATAAGGGAAAGAGACTGCGTATTTATTACACGACGCAGGTTTCAGTAAAACCGCCAACCTTTGTGATCTTTGTGAATGATAAACAGCTGATGCATTTCTCCTACACAAGATATCTGGAGAACCGTATCCGTGATACCTTCGGATTCCGGGGAACTGCACTTCGTTTTATCATCAGAGAGAGAAAGGAAAATGAAAAATGATCATCGCAAGGATAGTTGCAGTAGCAATCGGCTACGTCTGCGGATTATTTGAAACAGGTTATTTTTATGGGAAAAAGAAAGGTGTGGATATCCGCACAAAAGGAAGCGGCAATTCCGGTGCGACAAACACCTTAAGAACATTTGGCTGGAAGGCAGGACTTGTGACCTGCCTTGGCGATATTTTAAAAACGGTAGCGGCAGTGTTAGCCGTTAAACTGATCTTTGGAAGAACATATACAGAAAACATCATTCTTCTGGAGCTGTATGCAGGTTTTGGAGCGGTGCTCGGACACAATTTTCCGTTTTATCTGAAGTTCAAAGGTGGAAAAGGAGTTGCATGTACCGGTGGAATGGTGCTTGCAGTATTTCCGATCGTTGCACCGGTCAGTATGGGACTTTTTCTGGTGATCAGCGCAGTGACAAAGTATGTATCTCTCGGCTCAATCATCGGACTGATCAGTGTTTTCGTCCAGGTGGTCGTATATGGACAGCTTGGGATTATCACAGTTCCAATGGGAATCCGTGCGGAATTTTACATAGTGACAGCCTGTTTTACCATTTTAGGGGTATGGCAGCACCGTGCCAATATCAGACGTCTTGCAAATGGCACAGAGAATAAGATCGGTGCGAAAAAGAAGGAGCAGAAATAATTTTTTGATTTGGAGTGAGAAAAAATGGCAGATGTTGCGATCATAGGAGCAGGAAGCTGGGGGATCGCCCTTGCAAAAGTACTGCATACCAATGGAAATAAAGTGACAGTGTGGTCGATTGTGGAAGATGAGATTACCATGCTGAAAGAAAAACATGAGCATGTACAGAAGCTTCCGGGGGTAAAACTGCCGGAAGATATGGAATTTACGACAGATCTGGAATCTGCGGTTTCAGGTAAAGCATACCTGATCCTTGCAGTGCCGTCTGTATTCACAAGAAGCACAGCAAAGAGCATGGCGCCTTTTGTGAAAGAGGGACAGATCATCGTGTGCGTGGCTAAGGGAATTGAGGAAGAGACACTGATGCCGCTTACTGACATTGTGGAGCAGGAGATCCCGCAGGCAGAGGTTGCAGTGATGTGTGGACCAAGCCATGCGGAAGAAGTTGGAATCGGACTTCCGACTACAGTTGTAGCAGGAGCAAAAAAACGTGCTGTTGCAGAGGGAATCCAGGATATTTTCATGAACAACGTTTTCCGTGTGTATACAAGCCCGGATGTGCTTGGCATGGAACTTGGCGGTTCGTTAAAGAACGTGATCGCGCTGGCAGCCGGAATGGCAGACGGTCTGGGATATGGGGATAATACGAAAGCGGCACTTATCACAAGAGGAATGTTTGAGATGAACAAGCTTGCTGTGACGATGGGCGCAAAACAGGAGACGTTAAACGGACTTACCGGAATCGGTGATCTGATCGTGACCTGTGAGAGTAAACACAGCCGTAACCGCAAAGCCGGAATGCTGATCGGACAGGGTTACACCATGCAGCAGGCGATGGACGAAGTGAAAATGGTCGTAGAAGGTGTCTACTCTGCGAAAGCAGCGATCGCCCTTGCAAAAAAATACGGTGTAGATATGCCGATCATTGAGGAAGTCAACAAAGTATTATTTGAGGACAAACCGGCAAAAGAGGCGGTCAATGACCTGATGCTCCGCGATAAGAAAATGGAACATGGCAATCTTGGCTGGGAAGATTAAGAATGCAGGAGTTCCTTATAATTTGCAGGGAAAAACGTATGGAAGAATTAAGATTTAATTAAAAAATATATCAGACAGATTGTGCTAGAATGGAGAATATAAATGAAGATCAATATAAAAAAACTTGATGCGGATGCAGTACTCCCGACAAGGGGAAGCAGTCAGGCGGCAGGCTATGATCTGTATGCAAAAAGTTCTGAGGATACTGTGATTCCGCCACACAAAACAGTGATGGTCGGCACAGGACTTGCGATGGAAATACCGGAAGGATATTTCGGTGCGATTTTTGCAAGAAGCGGTCTTGCCTCCAAGCAGGGACTGCGCCCGGCAAATTGTGTCGGAGTAGTGGATTCTGACTACCGGGGAGAATTTATGATCGCCTTACATAATGATACGGATGAGGAGCGTGTGATCGCCGGAAAAGAGCGCATTGCACAAATGGTCGTAATGCCGTATCTTTCTGTTGAGTTTGAGGAAGTAGAAGAATTGAATGAGACGGAGCGCGGGGAAGGCGGATTTGGTTCTACCGGAAGAAAGTAATATCCGGAAAATGCCGGAATAGTGGGGTTAAGGAGGTATTTTATTATGGAAAGCAGAATGGTAAAGTTTTATTCAAAAGAGAGCAACATGGTTGCAATTCATGCAATTCCGGGACATTTTGCAACCAGTCATTCCCATATCAATTACTATATTGATATCACAAGCTTGAAGACAAGAATTCAGGAGGCGAAAGAGGTTGCCCGTGTGCTGCATCAGAAGATCGGAAGAGTTTCCTATGTGGATACGATTGTATGTATGGACGGCACGGAGGTGATCGGAGCGTTTTTGGCAGAGGAATTTGAAAAAGAGGATATGGCATCTACGAACCGCCATGAGACAATTTATGTGGTTTCGCCGGAGATGAACAGCAATAACCAGCTCTTATTCCGTGATAATATCAAACCAAGTATCGCAGGAAAACATGTGATCTTATTATCTGCATCTACCACAACCGGAAAGACAATCCACAGAAGTCTTGAGGGAATCCGTTACTATGGCGGCGTGATCGAGGCAGTGGCATCTGTGTTCAGCACGGTATCTGAGATGGATGGCTTTGCGGTACACTCGGTGTTCCATGCAGAGGATCTTCCGGGATATGCGGCTTATTCCGCAGATGACTGTCCATTCTGTAAAAAAGGAATCAAGCTGGATGCCGTGGTCAATGGATTCGGTTATTCTAAGTTATGATCAGAAATGAATGTATGGAATAAAAGATACAGGCAGGTTGCTTCGTCAATTTGACGGAAAAAGATGAAATATCAGTGCAATCTGACGAAGAAATCAAAAAACAGTCAAAATCACTGTGAGTTCCTACAAGAAATCGACAGATTCTTTGTGTAGGTAACATATGGCGTTTTTGGCTGTTTTTTTGTATAGTAAATATATCAAGAAACGAACAATTTATCAGGAGGTATTTACACCAATGGCAAGTTTATCATTAACAAATGTATGTAAAGTTTATCCTAACGGTTTTGAAGCTGTTAAGGATTTCAACCTTGAAGTAGAAGATCAGGAGTTCATCATCTTCGTAGGACCATCCGGATGTGGTAAATCTACTACACTTCGTATGATCGCAGGTCTTGAAGAGATTTCTTCCGGTGAATTAAAAATCGATGGAAGAGTTGTAAACGACGTAGAGCCAAAAGACAGAGATATCGCAATGGTATTCCAGAACTACGCATTATATCCACATATGACCGTATTTGACAATATGGCATTCGGATTAAAATTAAGAAAAGTTCCTAAGGATGAAATCAAGAAAAAAGTAGAAGAAGCTGCTAAGATCCTTGACCTTGAGAAATTATTAGACCGTAAACCAAAGGCTTTATCCGGTGGACAGAGACAGCGTGTTGCTATGGGACGTGCTATCGTTCGTAATCCTAAGGTATTCCTTATGGACGAACCTCTTTCCAACCTGGATGCAAAATTACGTGTTCAGATGCGTTCTGAGATCGCTTCCTTACATAACAGATTAAAAGCTACTATCATCTATGTAACACATGATCAGACAGAAGCTATGACATTAGGAACCAGAATCGTTGTATTAAAAGATGGTGTTATCATGCAGGTTGATTCTCCACAGAAATTATACAATGAGCCTAACAACTTATTCGTAGCTGGATTCATCGGATCTCCACAGATGAACTTCATCGACGCTGTATGTAAAGTAGAAGGCGAGAGAGTAACTCTTAACTTCGAGAAGACATCTGTTGTCCTTCCTCCGGCAAAAGCTAAGAAATTGATCGATGGCGGATACAACGGAAAGACAGTTGTTATGGGTATCAGACCAGAAGATATCGGAGATTCCCAGATTGAGATCGAAGCTCACAAAGATGCAGTATTCGAGACAGACGTAACAGGATACGAGTTATTAGGTTCTGAAGTATTGTTATACTTCAATGTAGCAGGAACAGCCATGACAGCAAAAGTTGATTCCAGAACAACAGCTCGTATGGGTGATCATATCACATTAGCAATCGATCCAGAGAAGATTCACTGCTTCGACAAAGAAACAGAATTGACAATTACCAACTAATTCGGTAAAATTATATAAACTCAGTAGAACCGGGTGCAGCATTTGTACCCGGTTTTTCTTTGCAGACAATCATAAATCTGACTGTCGCAGTATCAGTGCGTCCAATGGAAAAATAATGATTGTAAAACAAACATGTGTTCTATATAATAAATAACGAAAGGAATGGAGCGTATGATATCAAACCATAAGATACAGACTGCTTTAGACGAGATCAAGGAGATTTCCAAGATTGATCTGGCATTATATTCAGAGAAAGGAAAACAGGTTGCGGCTACTTTTGAACCGGAAGGAGATATGGAAGAAGCGGTAACTTCATTTGCAACATCGATGGCAGAGAGCCAGATGTTGTCCGGTTGTCATTTCTTTAAAGTAATGGTAGAGGGTGAAGTGGAATATATTCTTTTGACAAAGTCATCCGCAGAAGATGCTTATATGGTAGGACGGTTGGCAGTTTGCCAGATAAGGAATCTTGCAGCCGCTTATATGGAGCAGTTTGACCGTAATAATTTTATGCAGAATATCCTGCTTGGAAATATGCTCGTGGTGGACATGTACAATAAGGCCCAGAAGCTGCATATTGAACAGGCAGAACGTGTTGTTTTCGTGATTGAGATTGACGGCAAGAAAGATGCAACCGCGATGGAGACAGTCAAGAATCTGTTCGTGACCAAGACCAGAGACTATGTGACAGAAGTGGACGAGCAGAGCATTGTCCTGATCAAAGATACCAGAGACATGAAAGAAGATGAAGAACTGCAGACATTGGCAAGTATGATCGTGGATAATATGCACACTGAGGCGATGGTGAAAGTGCGCGTGGGCTATGGAAACCGTGTGCATAATCTGCAAGATATTGCCAAATCCTATCAGGAAGCCAAGATGGCGTTAGAAGTCGGAAGAATTTTTTATGCAGAGCGTGAGACGATTGCATACAGCCTGCTTGGAATTGGGCGTCTGATTTATCAGCTTCCGATGAGCTTATGCGAGATGTTTATTCATGAAGTGTTCGGGGATGAAGTGCCGGATATATTTAATGAAGAGATTAATACAACCATCCAGAAGTTTTTTGAAAATAATCTGAATATCTCAGAGACCGCCAGACAGTTATATGTGCACCGGAATACATTAGTATATCGTCTGGAACGTTTAGAGAAGGCAATCGGATTAGATATCCGTAAGTTTGATGATGCAATGACCTTTAAGATTGCGATGATGGTCATTGCACATATGAACCAGCAGAAGGTAGAAGAGTAGGGCAGATTTGAAAGAATATTATGAAATGAATCTGCAAGTTTGTGACAGAGCGCAGGAAAATGAATGAAGTGAGGTAAGAAATGGCAGGTTATGATGAGCACAGCATATCGGTTTTAGAAGGGTTAGAGGCTGTTCGGAAAAGACCGGGAATGTATATCGGAAGTGTTTCCAGAAAGGGATTGAACCACCTGATCTATGAGATCGTAGACAACTCTGTGGATGAGCATCTGGCAGGGGCATGTGATACGATCCATGTCACATTGGAGAAGAATGGTTCCTGTACGGTAGAAGATAATGGACGAGGCGTTCCGGTCGGAATGCACGCCAAAGGTGTTTCGGCAGCACGTCTTGTATACACAACCTTACACGCCGGCGGTAAGTTTGATGATTCCGCATATAAGACGAGTGGAGGGCTTCACGGAGTAGGTTCTTCCGTTGTCAATGCATTGTCTGTTTATATGGATGTGGAGATCAGCAGAGAGGGGTATATTCATCACGACCGCTATGAGAGAGGCGTTCCGGTTGTGGAATTGGAGAATGGATTGCTTCCTAAGATTGGCAAGACAAAAAAGACCGGAACCAAAGTAAACTTTCTTCCAGATCCGGAAATTTTTGAAAAGACGAGATTCAAAGAGGATGAGATCAAAAGCCGTATGCATGAGACGGCATATCTGAATCCGAAACTTACGATCATTTATGAGGACCGCCGTGGCGAGGAAGTCGAACATATCGTATATCATGAGGAAGATGGAATCCGTGGTTTTGTCAAGGATTTGAATAAAAATACGGAAGTGCTTCATGACGTCGTCTACTTTAAAGGGGAATCTGAAGGCATTACCGTGGAAGCTGCATTCCAGTACACGAATGAATTTCATGAGAATATCCTGGGATTCTGTAATAATATTTTTAATGCCGAGGGTGGTACACATATCACGGGATTTAAAACCGTATTTACAACCGTCATTAATTCTTATGCGAGAGAACTTGGTATTTTAAAAGAAAAAGATGTGAACTTCACCGGAGCGGATGTCCGAAACGGAATGACGGCAGTTGTTTCCATCAAACATCCTGATCCGAGATTTGAGGGACAGACAAAGACGAAATTAGATAATCAGGATGCGGCGAAAGCCACTGCAAAAGTGACCGGCGACGAGATTCAGTTATTTTTTGATAAAAACTTAGAGACATTGAAAACGGTCATCTCCTGCGCGGAAAAAGCGGCAAAGATCCGTAAGACCGAGGAGCGCGCCAAGACCAATCTGCTCACCAAGCAGAAGTTTTCGTTTGATTCCAATGGAAAGCTTGCAAATTGTGAGAGCAGGGACGCTTCCATCTGTGAAATCTTCATCGTCGAGGGAGATTCCGCCGGAGGTTCCGCAAAGACAGCGAGAGACAGAAATTATCAGGCAATCCTGCCAATCAGGGGTAAAATCTTAAATGTGGAAAAAGCAAGTATTGACAAGGTGTTAGCCAATGCAGAGATCAAGACCATGATCAATGCGTTTGGATGTGGTTTTTCCGAGGGATATGGAAACGATTTTGATATCACAAAACTTCGTTATGACAAGATCATCATCATGGCGGATGCCGATGTGGACGGAGCACATATCTCAACACTGCTTCTGACATTGTTTTACCGTTTTATGCCGGAACTTATCTATGAAGGACATGTCTATGTGGCAATGCCGCCGCTTTACAAAGTCATTCCGGGCAAGGGCGAGGAAGAGTATCTTTACGATGATGCGGCTCTGGAAAAATACAGAAAAGCACATAAGGGAAGTAACTTTACCTTACAGCGTTACAAAGGTCTTGGTGAGATGGATGCCGAGCAGTTGTGGGAGACTACATTGAATCCGGCTACCAGAATGTTAAAGCGGATTGAAATCGAGGACGGCCGCATGGCTTCTGATATCACAGAGCTTCTGATGGGAAATGATGTTCCACCGAGAAAGACATTTATTTATGAACATGCGCATGACGCAGAACTCGACGTATAGTGCAGACGGTAAAAATGGCAGTAGATCATTGAAAAATCGTAAAGCAGATGACAAACATTTTGCAATGGTCTGTAGAATAACAGATAGAGAGGTTATATGATGCAGCAGGAAGAACAGATTATCCGTACCGAGTATTCGGAACTGATGCAGAAATCTTATATAGATTATGCGATGAGTGTTATTATCGCAAGAGCTTTGCCGGATGTCCGCGATGGCTTAAAACCGGTGCAGCGAAGAACTTTATATGATATGTACGAACTGGGAATCCGGTATGACAAGCCGTACCGTAAATGTGCGCGTATTGTCGGCGATACCATGGGTAAATATCATCCACATGGCGACAGTTCTATTTATGACGCACTTGTTGTCATGGCACAGGAATTTAAGAAAGGGCTGCCGCTTGTAGATGGACATGGTAACTTTGGTTCCATCGAGGGCGATGGCGCGGCTGCGATGCGTTACACGGAGGCGCGGCTGCAGAAAATCACACAGGAGGCATTTTTATCGGATCTGGATAAGGATGTCGTGGATTTTGTGCCAAACTTTGATGAGACAGAGAAAGAGCCGGAAGTTTTGCCGGTCAAGATCCCGAATCTCTTGGTGAACGGTTCCGATGGTATTGCGGTCGGTATGGTGACAAGCACACCACCGCACAATCTGGGCGAAGTGATCGACGGTGTGATCGCATACATTAAGAATCCGGATATCAATACCGAGCAGATGATGGAATATATTCCGGGGCCTGATTTCCCGACAGGAGGAATTATTGCCAATAAGGACGATCTGATCCAGATCTATTCCACCGGTATGGGTAAGATCAAAATCCGTGGAAAAGTGGAAGTGGAGCAGGTCAAAGGTGGAAAAGAGCGCATTGTTATCACTGAGATCCCATATACGATGATCGGTGCGAACATCGGAAAATTTTTGAATGATGTATACAGTCTCGTGGAGACCAAGAAAACAAATGATATCGTGGATATCACAAACCAGTCCTCCAAAGAGGGAATCCGTATTGTGTTAGAGCTTCGAAAAGGAGCCGATACGCAGAATCTCATCAATCTGCTGTATAAAAAGACAAAGTTAGAGGACACATTTGGTGTGAATATGCTGGCAGTTGCGGAGGGACGGCCTGAGACGCTGGGACTTGTGCCAATCATCCGTCATCATGTGAAGTTCCAGTATGAGCTTGCCACAAGAAAATATCAGACATTACTGAAAAAGGAATTAGACAAAAAAGAAATACAGGAAGGATTGATCAAGGCGTGTGATGTCATTGACCTTATTATTGAAATCCTTCGCGGAAGTAAGAATGTAAAAGATGCAAGAGCATGTCTGACCGATGGTGTGACGGACAATATCACCTTTAAATCGGCACAGTCAGAAAAAATGGCATCAGACCTCCGTTTTACAGAGCGTCAGACCACGGCAATCCTGGAGATGCGTTTACAGAAGCTGATCGGTTTAGAAATCGAGGCATTGATGAAAGACCATGAGGATACGTTAAAGCATATCGCCGAGTATGAGGACATTTTGGAAAACCGTGCCACCATGGCGAAAGTGCTGATCAAAGAACTTCAGTCTTATAAGAAACAGTATGCGGTTCCGAGAAAAACTCTGATCGACAATCTTGAGGAAGCGGTTGTGGAAGAGAAGAAGATTGAGGAGATGGATGTGGTGTTCCTCATGGATCGCTTTGGCTATGCAAAAACGGTGGATGTCAGTGTCTATGAGAGAAATAAAGAGGCAGCGGATACGGAAAACCGTTACATCTTAACCTGTAAGAACACGGATAAAATCTGTATTTTTACAAACAAAGGACAGATGCATCTGTTGAAAGTGCTTGATCTTCCATATGGAAAGTTCCGAGATAAGGGAATTCCAATCGACAATCTAAGTAACTACAATAGTAGTGAGGAAAACTTTATATACATTATCAACCTCGGTGCGATCATTCACTCCAGATTATTATTTGGAACCAAAACAGCCATGCTTAAGATGGTTGACGGAAGTGAATTTGACGTGGCAAAGAGAACGACAGCCTCAACGAAGTTAAATGAGGATGATGAACTTCTGATCGTGCACGCAATGACAGGTGAGGAGACGGTTGTCATGCAGTCTGAGAAAGAAATGTTTTTGCGTATTGAGGCTTCCACAATCCCGGAAAAGAAAAAGGGAGCAGTCGGCGTGCGTGGCATGAAACTGAATGCAGGAGATGCATTGAGTAACATTTATGTGTTAGACGGCGAGAGCGAGCAGACCGTTGAAGTAAAGGGAAAAGAGGTTGTCTTAAACAGACTTCGTGTTGGAAATCGTGACACCAAGGGAACGAAGCGTTAAATAAAACCAAAAGAAGTAAGGTGGGAAAATGAATTACGGGCAGGCAAGAGCGTATGCCGTAAATGTCAGCAGATCGGGAAGCATATTAGGACTTGATAGTATTGAAAATTTAATGCACGAGCTTGGGGATATACAGGAGCGGCTTAAGATCATCCACATTGCGGGAACGAATGGAAAAGGTTCTACCGGGGCTTATTTAGAGCGGGTACTCATAGAAGCCGGATACCGGGTAGGCAGATATAGTTCCCCGGCGGTGTTTGATCCGATGGAAGTGTGGCGGATCAATCTTCAGTCCATGAGCCACGAGGAGTATGCGGATATCATGGAACAGGTGAAGTGTGCCTGTGACCGCATGGTGGAAAAAGGTATGGAACATCCGACGATTTTTGAAGTGGAAACAGCGATGGCATTTTTGTATTTTTATCAGAAAAAATGTGATTATGTACTGTTGGAAGTTGGAATGGGCGGCAGAACAGATGCAACGAATCTGATCAAAAAGCCAGTGTGCTCCGTTATTACATCAGTCAGTATGGATCATATGCAGTTTCTTGGAAATACACTGACCGAGATTGCACAGGCAAAAGCCGGCATTATCAAAAAAGATTGTCCGGTCGTGACCATCCTGCAAAAAGCAGAGGCAATGGAGGCGATAGAAGCAGAGGCAGAAAAACAGCATGCAAGGCTTTATACCGCCGATGTTTCCAAGGTAACGGTGGAAACCGAAACGTTAAAAGAGATCAGATTCGATCATCCGGGACTTGGAACGGTGACAACCCGGCTTACAGGGACATATCAGGTGGAAAACTGCTGTCTGGCGGTCACAGTGTTAAAGGAGGTTCTTGGAATTGCAGACCGGATCATTATAGACGGGATCAGAAATACCGTGTGGCCGGGCAGGTTTGAGATCATAGGAGAACAGCCGCTGTTTATCATAGACGGTGCGCACAATGAGGATGCGGCACTTCAATTAAGTGCGTCTGTGGAAAAATATTTTACAAACATTCCAATAACTTATATAATAGGTGTACTTGCAGATAAGGAACACAAAAAAGTGCTGGAGGCAATGCTGCCTTATGCGGGAGCCGCCTTTACAGTGACGCCGGATAATCCGAGGGCGATGAAAGCGGAAGAACTTGCGTCTGAGGCAGAAGCGATCGTGGCTCGTCTGTGGAAAGAGAGAGCCGGAAAGCCGGAAAAAGCACAGGGCGCAGAAAATAGTCCACAGGGAGCAGGAGGTATGGAACTGCTTCCGAAGGTCAGTGCATGCAGTTCCATGAAGGAAGCAGTGCAGCTGGCACTGGAACACACGAAAAAAGACGGCGTGATCCTTGCATTTGGCTCCTTATCTTATCTCAAAGAGATCAGGCAGATCATGCAGTCGGATTGATCGATAAAAGCGTACATAGGAATGCAGTATCGTACGTGGACCATATCATTTCAGTATCGGTAAAGAAGGAAAAAAGATGGATAAAAAGAAAATACAAGAGGGCGTAAAATTAATACTGGAAGGAATCGGGGAAAACCCGGACAGAGAAGGGCTTATCGATACCCCTGACCGCATTGCCAGAATGTATGAAGAGATATTTGGTGGACTGACGCAGACCGCTGAAGAACCGCTGTCAAAGACATTTCATGTGAAAGACAATGCGATGGTTCTCGAAAAAGATATTACATTTTACTCGACCTGTGAGCATCATTTTATGCCTTTTTACGGAAAAGCGCATATTGCGTATATCCCGGATGGAAAAGTCGTAGGTCTCAGCAAACTGGCAAGAACCGTGGAAGTGTATGCAAAGCGTCCGCAGATCCAGGAACAGTTGACGGCACAGATCGCAGATGCATTAATGGAATATTTAAAGCCACAGGGCGCAATGGTCATGCTGGAAGCAGAGCATATGTGCATGACGATGCGTGGTGTGAAAAAGCCGGGAAGCAAGACGGTAACATTTGTGACGCGCGGTGTTTTTGAACAGGATGAGAGGCTTCAAAGACAGTTTTTTGATCTGGTAAGAGCGTAAGATAAAGTCAGGAAAGGTTAGAAAAATGAGAATAGGCAGCAGGGATTTTGCAACAACAGGACATACTTATATTATGGGAATTTTAAATGTGACACCGGACTCTTTTTCCGATGGTGGAAAGTTCGATCAGATCGATGCGGCATTAAAGCACGTGGAAGAGATGATAGGAGACGGCGCAGATGTGATCGACATCGGCGGGGAATCCACAAGACCGGGATATACAAAGATTTCCGATGAGGAGGAGACAGGCAGGGTGGTTCCGGTCATTGAGGCGGTGAAAAAAGAGTTTGAGATACCGATTTCTGTGGATACTTATAAAAGCGGCGTTGCAGAGGCCGCAGCGCAGGCAGGAGCTGATCTGATCAATGATATCTGGGGACTGAAATATGACGCGCGCATGGCAGAGGTCATTGCAAAATCAGGGCTGGCATGTTGTCTCATGCACAACCGGGACAATGCAGAATACCGGAATTTTATGGAGGATATGAAACAGGATCTGCGGGAAACGATCGCGCTTGCCAAAGCGGCAGGAATTGCGGACGACAAGATCATCTTAGACCCGGGTGTTGGATTCGCAAAAAGTTATGAGAATAATCTGGAAGTGATCAGCCGCCTGAAAGAGTTCAATGAATTAAAGTATCCGGTGCTGCTTGGCACTTCAAGGAAGTCTGTGATCGGATTGACACTTGACCTTCCGGCAGCAGAGCGTGTGGAGGGAACGATCGTCACAACGGTCATGGCGGTGGAAGCAGGCTGTATGTTTGTCCGTGTGCATGATGTAAAAGAAAATCACCGGGCAATCCAGATGGCAGAGGCGATCCTGGACAGAAAATAAGCAATTGCCAAACACCTGTTTTTTCAGGAGTTTTGCAGGCTTTAGATAACAGGAAGATAGAAGTGCTGAAAGGAAGTATCGGGATGACAGGAGATTTTATTAAAATAACGAATTTAAAAGTATTTGCACATCATGGGGTTTTTCCGGAGGAAACAAGGGATGGACAGGACTTTTACGTGAATGCAAAACTTTTTTTGGACTGCAGAAAAGCTGGAAAGACAGACAATCTGTCGGATTCTTTGAATTATGGCGAAGTCAGCCATTTTATCACAGATTTTCTACAGGATCATACATACAAATTAATTGAGAGCGTCGCAGAGCAGTTAGCGGAAGCGATGCTTCTTTCTATGCCTGTGTTAAAAGGAGTAGAGATTGAGTTATGTAAACCACATGCTCCGATCGGGCTTCCATTTGAAAATGTGTCAGTGACGATGAAACGGCAGTGGCATGAGGTGTATCTTGCAGTCGGTTCCAATCTTGGGGACAAGAATGCCTATATTGGGAATGGAATCAACGAACTGCGCCGGATCAAAGAGATCAAAGAGGTAAGAGTGTCAGAACTTCTGGTGACAAAGCCTTACGGCGGAGTGGAGCAGGACGATTTTGTTAACGGGGCGATCGCATTAAAGACGCTGTTATCACCACAGGAGCTGTTGGAGAAACTGCACGAGATCGAGCAGCACGCTAACAGGGAGCGTATCATTCACTGGGGACCGAGAACTTTGGATCTGGACATTATTTTTTATGATAAGCTTGTCTATGAGGATGAGGATCTTATCATACCGCATATTGATATGCAGAATCGTGACTTTGTGTTAAAACCGCTGGCAGAGCTTTGCCCGAATTACCGTCACCCGGTTTTTGGAAAAACAGTGTCACAGTTACTTGGAGAGCTGAAAGAGAGGTAGTATGATAAAAGCAGTTTTATTTGATTTGGATGGTACGATCATTAACTCAGAAGAGGGAATTACAAAATGTGTACAGTATGCATTAAGCTGTTTTGGAATTGAGGAGCCGGACCGGAAAAAGCTGTTGTATTTTATCGGACCGCCGCTTGATCCTGTTTTCCGTGAAAAATACGGCTTTGATGCGGACAAGGCATGGCAGGCGGTATTAAAATACCGGGAGAGGTTTGATAAGACCGGAATTTTCGAGTGTGAATTATATGAGGGTGTCGCAGATACGATCCGCAAGTTAAAAGAAGCAGGCTGCGTCATCGCACTTGCTTCCTCCAAGCCGGAGACAGCGTGCAGACGTATTCTGGAACATTTTTCCCTGACACCGTATTTTGATGAGATCGTCGGTTCCACTTTAGATGGAAGCATCAGCACCAAACAGCAGGTACTAGAGGAGCTTGGCAGACGGATGGAGCATATGCAGATCACAAAAGACCAGATGTGCCTGATCGGAGACACTGAGTATGACGTGATTGGAGCGGATCAGTTTGGAATCCGCTGTATCGGCGTATCCTATGGATTTGGAAAAAGAGAACTGTTAGAGCGTGCAGGGGCATACTGTGTCTGCGACAACATGGCAGAGGTTGTGGAAGCACTGCAGCAGATGCGATAGAGAGGAAGATATCATGAAAACGACAGGCGGTTTTAAACTCTGGCAGATCATTTATCCGATTGGTATTTATTATGTTGTGTCGAGCCTTATGTACTTCGTACTGGGACTTTTTCTGGGGGATGGGCAACAGACCTATATGCTGCGCCAGCTGATCTGCTCGGCGGCAACGATCCCGGCGACGATGAGTTTTTATAAGCAGGATAAAATTGCAGAGCAGGTTGTCTATGGAACTGAAAAAGAAAAATTGGATACAAAATGGCTCACAGACGCAGTTTTGGCAGTTGTGGGTGCAGCGACACTTGGCATTGCCGTGAATAACATCATTGCAATGACGCCGTTAGTGCAGATGTCGGAGGGGTTTCAGGAGGCAAACCAGTCCTTTTTTGCGGGAACGGTTGTGTTTGAACTGCTCGGTTCCTGCCTTGTGATTCCGATTGCAGAAGAATTGCTGTTCCGCGGTGTGGTGTACAAACGTCTGAAGCTTTATTTTGGCGTGACACCGGCATTGATCGGTTCAGCACTTATCTTTGGTATCATGCATGTCAATCTGGTGCAGTTTTTGTATGCGGCGGTGATCGGATTGCTTCTTGCGTTTGTGTTGGAAAAAACAGGGAAGCTTTCCATGGCAGTTTTTGGGCATATTGCGGCAAATCTTGTGGCGGTGCTGCGGACGGAGACAGGATGGCTGGAGTTCAGTTTTTATCCGACGGTAAACGGCATTTTGTTTACGGTTGTGATGGCAGTGGCAGGAATAGCCGTTGTCAGCCTTTTTTACCGGAGAAAATAATTCGTTACATAAAAACGACATTTCATTACATATTCCATAAGAAAAGCTTATGAGCTGGTCGATATAAGATAAAGTACAGAGTATGGAGTGAAGAAAATGCCGAAAATTGCGATATGTGATGATGAACAGCCTATAAGAGAGTATTTAAAAAGTCTGACCGAAAAATGTATCCCGGATTCACAGGTTCGCCTGTTTGGCAGCGGAGAGGCACTGTTACGAGATCAGACATCCTTTGATGTGATCCTGCTGGATGTTTCCCTGCGTGGAGAAGATGGAAATCAGACGTTAAACGGCATGGAGACAGCCCGGAAAATCCGGGAGACATCCAATGCGATGATCATTTTTGTGACAGCGTTCAAAGAATATGTGTTTGAAGGTTATGATGTCGGGGCGTTTCACTATCTGTTAAAGCCGGTGGACGAGCACAAGTTTGCGGAAGTGATGCAGCGCGCCATGTGGCAGCTTGAGCGGGAAAAAGAGGAAATGTCCCTGTTGATAAAAGCAGATGGCAGTTATATGGAAGTTCTGGCAAAAAATATTTTGTATGCGGAGAACGAGGCGCGCAAGATTGTGCTGCACACGAAAAATATGCCGGAGAGCAGTTATACTTTTTATGAGAAAATGGAAGTGTTGGAGAAGCGGCTGGGAGAGGGTTTTTTCCGTTCGCACCGGGGATTTCTGGTAAATCTGCGGGAAGTGTACAAGTATGATGCGACCACGATACAGATGAAAAATGGTGACAAAGTTTATCTGGCAAAACAAAAGTATAACGATTTTGTCACGGCTTATATGAAATATCTGAGAAGCGCAGGATGAAAAGGACTGCAAAATAGCGGAAAAAAGCAAAAATCAGCGGAACATAGATCTGCTGATTTTTCATTACATAAAAGAGCCTGTTCGTTACAATTCGCTAAAATCAGAAAATGCCCGACCGATATACGGAGTAAAGAAAGGCAAAATGCATCGTTATGGTGCAGTTTTGGCAAGACATACAGGGAGGCAATAATATGCGAATTACAACACAAATGCTTGCACACTCAGCCGCAAAAAGCGGAATTCCATTTCAGCAGACAACACTGTTAGATATCCTGAACAAAAAGTCATCTTTTTCCGGTCTGCTGAACGGAGTGAATGCCAGTGCGGATGCAACGGCGATCGCAAAGAAAAAGAATTATTCGAAGCTGGAAGATATTTCGGGGAACCTGAACGGATATGCTTCTAGTCTTGTGGCAACAGATAAGAACTCCATTTATGACAGGGCAAAGGAAAGCGGCAGTACAAAGGATATTGTTTCCTCGGCAAAAAAAATGGTCGAGAGCTACAACGCAACGTTAAAACAGCTCAGGGAAACCGGGGATACTTTAAATGAGTTTTACAGACAGCAGTTAAAGGATATTCCTGCCGGGGACAAAGAGGCATTGAAGAGCATTGGTATCACACAGGCAAAAGACGGCAGTCTTTCCATTGACGAGAAAGTGTTACAGAGTGCAGATGCAGACACGTTAAAGAAAGTGTTGGATGGAGATACCGGGCTTGCTTCCAAGATCAGTTTTGTGAGCGGAAGAATCAGCCAGAACGCAGCGTCCAATGTTGTGAGCACATCGAGCCAGTATACATCGAACGGCTCTTCATTGCTGAGTGCACTTGAGACGAGTAAATACGATTTCTGGGGATAAAAAAGAAAATTGACAAATTTGCAGAGGAGATAAGACAGGAGAACTATTATGAGTGTTACGATCAACTTTTCCAAAAACACGTCCGCACCCTGGCAGTCAAATGCAAACATGTTAAAAAGCACGAGGGAAAAAATACAGAGACAGGAAGAGCGGGACGGAAAAATTGCTTTTTTTGAGACACAGAAGCAGAATCTCAAAAATCAGAAAGCGGATACAATCGAAGAAATTGCAAAAAAGCTGGAGAAGTTTCATACTTACGAGGATGAGATTGCGGCAGCAAAACAGGAGTACAACAGCTCACAGATGTTCCACATCTTAGATGAGGCAGAAGAGCGCGGAGAGCAGATGGCGAAAGCGGCTGAGAAATATAAGCCAAAGACCGAGGAAGAGCAGAAAAAGGAGGCTCAAGGCGAGGCAGCAGGAACAGACGGCAAAACCGATGATAAGGGTGTTTTATCCGAAATTATGGATGATATGTCGGAATCAATCGATGCGCAGGAAGGAAATCTGGAAACTACCGGACAGCTTTCAGAAGCAGAGTTACAGCAGAAATTGTCCGATGAGGAATTGCAGAAAAAACAACAGAGATATCAGTCGTTTGACGTGCGGGCATAATAAAAGCCGATATTTCACTGATGCCTGTCTTGGTTAGTGATCAGATAATCTACCATGTATCACAACTTTTTATTACAGAAAACAGAATATTAAAATCTGCCGTAACAAATAGTAATATTCTATACTCCGACAATTCAAACACAATTCCAGAAAAACACCTGAAGTGATATTTTATCACTTGAAAATCAAAAATTTTTTTATTATAAAACAAGGAAAGAATTGTTTGTATCCATATATTGCAGTAAGAATATAATTATAATAGTATAAACAATACTGCTATAAATAATAAATATTCAAATTATCAGACAATATTGCAAAAAAATAGATAGACAGAAGTATCAAAAAGTTGTATATTAGAAAACAAGAAAAATAAAATAATTCATGAAGCAAAGGCGCTTAGATACCCAATCGATCATTGGGTTATTTAAGCGCCTTTTTATGTAATAGGAAATTACGTTGCAATGTTCCTGTTACCCCAAAAGGCTCCGTAATTAGAAATTGTCTGCAAAGCGGCAGTTTCAATCTGGATTAAGAAAGGAATTTGCGTATGAAAGAGCAACAGAAAGAAACATCTGCAAAAATGGTCACTCTGAACAAATTTGCATCAAAGGATTCCCAGACAAAAACAGACGGAATGTATGATCCGGCATTTGAACATGACAACTGCGGTATCGGTTCGGTTGTCAATATCAAAGGTATCAAGACACATGAGACCGTGGAGAATGCTTTGAAAATTGTTGAAAACTTAAAGCACAGAGCAGGAAAAGATGCAGAAGGAAAGACCGGTGACGGTGTTGGTATCCTTTTACAGATTTCTCATAAATTTTTTACGAAAGCCGTAAAACCGCTCGGTATTGAACTTGGTGGTGAGAGAGATTATGGTATCGGTATGTTTTTCTTCCCGCAGGATGAGTTGAAACGCAATCAGGCAAAGAAAATGTTCGAAGTCATTGTCCAGAAAGAGGGCATGGAATTTTTAGGATGGAGAGAAGTACCGATCGATCCGACAAAGCTTGGACAGAAAGCAATCGACTGTATGCCTTGCATTATGCAGGGGTTTGTAAAGCGCCCGAAGAATGTGGAAAAGGGACTTCCGTTCGACCGCAGGCTGTATGTGGCAAGACGTGTGTTTGAACAGTCGAATGATGATACTTATGTTGTCTCTTTATCCAGCAGAACGATTGTATACAAGGGAATGTTCTTAGTAGAGCAGCTCCGTTTGTTCTTTGCAGATCTTCAGGACAAAGATTATGAATCTGCGATCGCAACCGTACACTCCCGTTTCTCTACGAACACAAACCCAAGCTGGGAGAGAGCACATCCAAACCGTTTTATCGTACATAACGGTGAGATCAACACGATCAAAGGAAATGCAGATAAGATGCTTGCCCGTGAGGAGACCATGGAGTCCGAATTTTTAAAGGGCGAATTACAGAAAGTGCTTCCGGTCGTCAACACCGAGGGTTCCGACTCTGCAATGCTTGACAATACACTGGAATTCCTTGTCATGAGCGGTATGGATCTTCCGCTCGCTGTCATGATCTTAATTCCGGAGCCGTGGGCGAACAACAGCCTCATGTCCCAGAAGAAAAAAGATTTTTACCAGTATTACGCAACAATGATGGAGCCGTGGGACGGACCTGCATCCATTCTTTTCTCCGATGGTGATATTATGGGAGCGGTGCTTGACCGTAACGGACTCCGTCCTTCCCGCTATTACATTACAGATGACGATTACCTCATTCTTTCCTCTGAGGTCGGTGTACTTGACATTGATCCGACGAAGATCGTGGTAAAAGAGAGACTCCGTCCGGGAAAAATGCTTCTGGTAGATACCGTAAAGGGAAGAGTGATCGATGATGATGAGTTAAAAGAAACTTATGCAGGCAAACAGCCTTACGGTGAATGGATCGACCGCAACCTGTTAAATTTAAAAGATTTGAAGATTCCAAACCAGCGTGTGCCGGAATACACCAAGGAAGAGCGTCAGAGAATGCAGAAGGCGTTTGGTTATACCTATGAATCTTTGAGGGATGCAATTTTACCGATGGCAAAAAATGGCGTCGAGGGAACGTCCGCCATGGGCATTGATACGCCGCTTGCTGCACTGGCAACCGATCATCAGCCATTATTTAATTACTTCAAGCAGTTATTTGCACAGGTTACCAACCCGCCGATCGACTCTATCCGTGAAAAAGTGGTGACTTCCACAACCGTATACATCGGAGAGGATGGCAACCTTCTGGAAGAAAAAGCCATTAACTGCCAGGTGTTAAAGGTCAACAATCCAATTCTGACAAACACGGACCTGATGAAAATTAAAAATATGAAAGTGGACGGATTTAAGGTAGAGGTAATCCCGACTACCTATTATAAGAGCACAAGCCTCGAAAAAGCCATTGAGCGTCTCTTCGTGGAAGCAGACCGGGCATACAGGGAGGGCGCAAACATTTTGATCCTGTCTGACCGTGGTGTCGACGAATACCATGTGCCGATCCCATCACTGCTTGCAGTGTCCGCCCTGCAGCAGCATCTGGTCAAGACAAAAAAGAGAACGGCGGTCGCCATGATCTTAGAGTCCGGCGAACCGAGAGAGGTACATCATTTTGCAACACTGTTAGGCTATGGTGCCTGTGCGATCAACCCATATCTGGCACAGGATACCGTAAAACAGTTAGTGGATGAGCATATGTTAGACAAAGATTACTATGCGGCAGTGGATGATTACAATGCAGCGATCTTAAATGGTATTGTAAAGATTGCTTCCAAAATGGGTATTTCCACGATCCAGTCTTACGAAGGTTCCAAAATCTTCGAGGCGATCGGTATCGACTCTGACGTGATCGATAAGTATTTCACAAATACCGTGAGCCGCATTGGTGGTATTACATTAAAAGACATTGAAAATGATGTGAACGAATTACATTCTGCGGCATACGATCCGCTTGGTTTAGAGACTGACTTAACCTTAGACAGCAGGGGACGCCACAAAATGAGAAGTGGTGCAGACCAGCACCTTTACAATCCGGCAACCATCCATCTGTTACAGGAATCCACGAAACGTGGGGATTACAACCTGTTCAAACAGTACACGGAGCTTGTGGACAGTGAGGAAAAAGACGGCTGCATCCGTGGACTGATGGATTTCAATTATCCGAAAAAAGGTGTGCCGGTCGAGGAAGTGGAAAGCGTTGACTCTATCGTGACAAGATTTAAGACCGGTGCGATGTCCTATGGTTCTATCTCACAGGAAGCACATGAGACGCTTGCTATTGCGATGAACCGGCTTCACGGCAAATCAAACACCGGTGAAGGTGGTGAGGATTACGAGCGTATCGCAAGTAAAAATACCGCAGTGGACAGATGCTCCAAGATCAAGCAGGTCGCATCCGGACGATTTGGTGTCACAAGCCAGTACTTAGTCAGTGCGGAAGAGATCCAGATCAAGATGGCACAGGGAGCAAAACCGGGCGAAGGTGGACATCTTCCGGGCAAAAAAGTTTATCCGTGGATTGCAAAGACAAGACTTTCCACACCGGGGGTATCCTTAATTTCTCCGCCACCACACCATGATATTTACTCCATCGAAGATTTAGAGCAGCTGATCTTTGACTTGAAAAACTCTAACAGAGCGGCAAGAATTTCCGTAAAACTTGTTTCAGAGGCAGGTGTCGGAACCGTTGCAGCAGGTGTTGCAAAAGCTGGCGCACAGGTTGTGCTGATCTCCGGTTACGATGGCGGTACAGGTGCTGCTCCGGCAAGCTCCATCCACAATGCAGGACTTCCTTGGGAGCTTGGACTTGCAGAGACACACCAGACTTTGATCATGAACGGACTCCGCAATAAAGTAAGGATTGAGACAGACGGAAAATTAATGAGCGGCCGTGATGTTGCGATCGCAGCGCTTCTCGGAGCAGAGGAATACGGATTTGCAACGGCTCCGCTTGTAACCATGGGATGCGTCATGATGCGTGTCTGTAACTTAGATACCTGTCCGGCAGGTATCGCAACACAGAATCCGGAATTAAGAAAACGTTTTGCAGGAAAACCAGAATATGTGGAAAACTTTATGAAGTTTATTGCAGAGGAACTCCGTGAATACATGGCAAAACTTGGCTGCAGAACCGTGGATGAGATGGTTGGACGAAGTGACCTTTTAAAAGTCCGGGAAGATCTGACCGGACGTGAGAAAGAGATCGATCTTTCCAGAATTTTAAACAACCCATATGCAGGACCGAAGGAAAAAGTAACCTTTGATCCAAAACATGTATATGATTTTGAACTGGAAAAATCAAAAGACGAGACGGTGCTTTTAAAACAGCTTGGCTCTGCACTTGCAAACAAACAGCGCAGAAGCATTGATGTGGAAGTGACGAACACAGACCGTTCCTTCGGTACGATTTTTGGTTCCGAGATAACAAAAAAATATGGAACCGGCTTAGAGGAAGATACGTTTGTAGTTAAATGTACCGGCGCAGGTGGACAGAGTTTTGGAGCGTTCATTCCAAAAGGACTGACCTTAGAACTTGTAGGCGATTCCAACGACTACTTTGGCAAGGGACTTTCCGGTGGTAAATTAGTGGTTTATGCCCCGGCAGGTGTAAAATACAAAAAAGACGAGAATATCATCATTGGTAACGTAGCCCTTTATGGCGCAACGAGCGGAAAAGCATTCATCAGCGGTGTGGCAGGCGAGCGTTTCTGCGTGCGTAACTCAGGGGCTTCCGCAGTCGTAGAAGGTGTCGGCGACCATGGCTGTGAGTATATGACAGGCGGACGTGTCGTAGTTTTAGGTAAAACCGGCAAAAACTTTGCGGCTGGTATGAGCGGCGGTATCGCATATGTGTTAGATGAGGATAACGACCTTTACACCCGCATGAACAAAGAGATGGTATTTTCTGAGGAAGTGTCCAATAAATACGATGTTATGGAATTAAAAGACATGATCAAAGAGCATGTGGCATTTACCAATTCCGAAAAAGGTAAGGAAATTCTGGATAACTTCAGTGAGTATCTGCCGAAATTTAAGAAAGTAATCCCGTATGATTACAACCGTATGCTGATGGCTATCGTTCAGATGGAGGAGAAAGGTCTCTCATCCGAACAGGCACAGATCGAAGCATTCTATGCGAATACGAGAGGTTGATCGTCAGTAGGGAATACGAAAAGAAAATGGAGGAAATATCATGGGAAAACCAACCGGATTTATGGATTATAAAAGAGAGACATCGGTGAGTGAAGCACCATTGGAGCGTATCAGAAATTTTAACGAATTCCACACACCACTGTCAAAGGAAGAACAGCAGATACAGGGCGCACGCTGCATGAACTGCGGCGTTCCCTTCTGTCAGGCGGGAATGAATATCATGGGAATGACGAGCGGATGCCCGTTACATAACCTTGTCCCGGAGTGGAACGATCTTGTATACACAGGGAACTGGGAGCAGGCATACAACCGTCTGAAAAAGACGAACAACTTCCCGGAGTTCACATCAAGGGTATGTCCTGCACTATGCGAAGCAGCATGTACCTGCGGACACTGGGGGGATGCCGTTACCTGTAAGGAAAACGAACATGGCATTATCGAGAACGCTTATGAGCAGGGCTATGCGAAAGCAAAACCACCGAGAGTCCGCACAGGAAAGAAAGTCGCAGTCATCGGTTCCGGTCCTGCCGGACTTGCAGTGGCAGACCAGCTGAATAAGCGCGGACACCTTGTAACCGTATACGAGCGCGATGACAGGGTAGGCGGACTTCTGATGTACGGAATCCCGAATATGAAACTGGAAAAATGGGTGATCGACCGCAAGGTTTCCATTATGAAGGAGGAAGGCATTACATTTGTCACAAATACGAATGTCGGCAAGGATGTCAAAGCTGCAAAACTGTTAAAAGAATATGACAGGGTCGTTCTGGCATGTGGAGCCAAAAATCCAAGAGATATCAAGGCACCGGGCAGAGATGCGAAAGGTATTTATTTTGCAGTGGATTTCTTAAAAGCTACCACAAAAAGCCTTTTGGATTCTGAATTGAAAGACAATCAGTACATTTCTGCAAAAGGAAAAAGAGTGGTCATCATCGGTGGCGGTGACACGGGAAATGACTGTGTGGGCACATCCATCCGTCACGGCGCAGCCAGTGTGACACAGCTTGAGATGATGCCGAAAGCACCGGATACGAGAGCGGAGAACAATCCGTGGCCGGAGTGGCCAAAAGTCTGCAAGACAGATTATGGTCAGGAGGAGGCGATCGCAGTATTCGGACATGACCCACGTATCTATCAGACCACGGTAAAAGAATTTCTGAAAGATAAAAATGGAAATCTCTGTGGACTTGTCACGGTGAAATTAGAGAGCAAAAAAGACGAGAAAACAGGCCGTATGATGATGGCAGAAGTGCCGGGTTCCGAACAGAAAATGGATGCAGACCTTGTGCTGATCGCAGCCGGATTCTTAGGAGCTGAGAATTATATTGCGAATGCGTTTGGGGTAGACCTGAATGCGAGAACCAATGTCGCAACCGCAGAGGGCGCATATGCGACCAATGTGAAAAATGTTTTCACCGCAGGTGATATGCACAGAGGACAGTCGCTTGTCGTGTGGGCGATCCGCGAAGGCCGCGAAGCTGCAAGGGAAGTGGATGAGAGCCTGATGGGATATTCTTATTTGTCGGTGCAGTAGGTAAAAATAATTTTTGTTTATAGCATAGTGATAATATTACAGGTGGAAATAGAAAGATAGAGAGACTATAGTAGATATAGTTTCTCTATTTTTTTATATAAACATGATATTATTTTGCTTTGAATACGATATTATAAATTGTAAAAACATTGATATAAGATATATAATGTTGTATTATAAAAGAAATGAAAAGAGCATGGTATTAAGATAGTATTTGAATGATTTCGGGAAGAGGGGGATTTAGAAATGGTTAAATACTTAGAAGCAGCAGAATGTATTTGCTTGGCAATATCTGTTTGCAATCTTATTGCAGTAAGTTTTGCAATGAAAAAACAGAAACCTATTAATAAAATAATGTATTTTGTTAATAATCTTGGTATTGTTGTATTATCAAATCTTATTGTCTGGACGGAAGGCTGTTATGTGGATGAAAATAATTTAAGTGGCAGTGCTATTACGTTTATTTTGAACATTTGCAATATCGTATTTTTTATTGTGAGCAGTATAATGGGATTTAAATGCGAGAAGGCAGAATAAAGAATTGATAATATATGTTTTGATTTGATAAACGTTTATGCAGGAGTGGTAAATATAGGTATGCCTCAATTGGACTGGAGATAGTTTATGAAGAAAAAATTATGTATGTTATTTGCTATTGTTTTATTGCTGGTTGGTGGATGCAATGAAAAGTCACAAAATTATTTTACAGGGATAATTTTGAAAATAACAGATAATTATTTTATTGTAAGTCCGGATGATTCGGAATCAATTAGGGAGACCGGTGATATGGTATTAGTTCCAAAAGAAGTGGTATCATCGAATGGAATCCCGGAGTTAGCAGCTGGTGAGCGTATTCAGGTGGTTTATAATGAAATGGAACTAACGGATGAAGGGGTAATCATAGACATTGTTTATGCAATATACAAAGAAAATGATTTAGAAGGTACTCAGGAAAAATGAAATTGTAAAGAATAAGTGAAGAAAATGATCGTAGAGAAAAAGCCAAAGTCTAACGACTTCGCTTTTTCTCTTTTTTTACACTGTATCCAAAGGTTCCAAGCTTCTTGCCGAGCAGGAAGTATTCGCCGTGGGAGTAAGTGACAAGTCCGCTTTTGTTTAATTCGAATTTTCCTTTTTCGTCGAGCAGGGTATCGTCAATGGTCACACCAACAACATCCGCAAGGATCATAGAGTGACTGCCGAGAGGTTTGATCTCACGGACTTTGCATTCGATATTCACAGGGCTTTCCGCAATTCCGGGTGCGTGGATGTGTTTTGAGGCGAGCGGCGTCAAATGCATTTCTTTAAATTTGTCAACATCACGGCCGGAGCGAACCCCACAGTAGTCCGTAGCTTTCACCAGTTTTTCGGTTGTTAAATTGATCACAAACTCGCCGGACTCCTCAATCAGGTGATAAGAGTAGCGCTCCGGGCGGACGGAGATCGAAACCATCGGCGGATTGGTGCAGACTGTCCCAGCCCATGCGACAGTAATAATATTCGGTTTTCCATCTAATTCCGGTTTTTCGCACAGAGAATCGTGCGCTGTGGAACTCTGACAGCTCACCATGACCGCAGGGAGCGGATAGAGCATATTTCCCGGTTTCCAGTTCTGTTTTGCCATATTAAGTCCTTTCTGCTACTTCAAAAGTATATCCATCAGATACGCATATACATCTTCATTCAGATTTTTCCAGTTGTTGCAGATTGCTTCTGCCTGTGCACGGTTTTTGACACTTAACGTCAGATCGATGATGTTTGTATTATGTTCGCGGTACTGGCAGCGCACGGCGTAGTCCTGAGTTGGCGTTTTATAATAGTCTGCCAGAATGGAATTGTCATTTCGAAGCTGAAGCTTGTTTTTTTCCAGAAAAGCCATCGTGTCGTGTTCAATCGCGTCAGAAATCTTGTCTTTGAAAAATTCCAGCGTCTCTTTTCCGGCGGCAGTGATGGTGTACTGGGTGTTGCTGTGCGTGGATTCTGTACGGATCAGATCGGCGTCGACCAGATCGCTGATGACCTGCTGGACACGGAAATAATCAGTGTAGTCCTGTTCGAGAAAAAAGTTCGAAATCTGTGTATTGGTCAAGGGAAAATCAACTTTATCCAACATGTTTAAAATCGTTAATTTATATATGGTAAATGGTTCAGCCATTTATATACACCTCTTTCTATTTGCTGATTGCCGCTTTCCTGCGAAATTATGCCTGATCTGTATAATATTTTCCCTGCCAGGTGTCCCGTTCCTGAAAACGTTTCCGGATCGTATTTAAGACACGCTTTTTATCCGTACTCCAAAGCGGTGCGATCAGAAGGGAACGAGGACCGTCACCGGTGAGGCGGTGGATCACCATTTCCGGTGGAAGGTGTTCGATACAGGTCACAACGAAATCGCAGTATTCCTCAAGGGAAAAGACTAGAAAAGGCGCTGTTTCATAGAGCAGAGCCAGATCGGTATCTTTCAGTATGTGGAGAAGCTGCAGTTTTACGCCATCTATCGGAAGATGTGCAACAGCGTCTACCGATGCAAGCATCATTTTTTCCGTCTCACCGGGCAATCCGAGGATCAAATGCGTGATAACGGAAAGACCACGATCTTTCAGGGCGTCCACCGCAGATAAATACTGCTCATAAGTGAAACCGCTCCGAATCTGCCGCAGCGTATCGTTGTGAATGGATTGCAGACCAAGTTCTATCCAGACAGGTTTTTGGCAGTTCAGTTCGGAGAGCAGATCGAGCACTTCGGGTGGGAGACAGTCACAGCGTGTTGCGATGGAGAGAGCGGCAATATCCGGCTGTGCGATCGCCTCCGTAAAAAGTTCTTTTAAATAGGAAACGGGAGCGTAGGTATTCGTGTATGCCTGAAAATAGGCGATAAACTTTTTACAGTTACTTTTCCTGCGGATGCGTTCTTTCGCCTGCGTGATCTGCTCTGTGACAGAGAGGGAAGGGGCAGTGGCAAAATCGCCGCTTCCCCCGGCGCTGCAAAAAATACAGCCGCGCGAATCCAGTGTCCCGTCACGGTTTGGACAGGTCATCCCGCCGTTTAAAGACAGGCGGTAGACTTTTTCGCCAAACGTCTGTTTTAGATAATGGTCAAGGGAAAAATATGGTTTGTCTCCCCAGAATTTTTTATCTGACATATCCATGTTTATTTTACGATGTGGGATTTTACTGCCTGGCTTACCACCTCTGCAACACGCGGGTCGAAAGCTTCCGGCATAATAAATTCATCGTTTAATTCCTCGTCGGAAACAAGATGTGCCAGAGCTTCGGCAGCGGCAAGCTTCATTTCCTCGGTGATCTGTGTGGCACGTCCCTCCAGGGCACCTTTGAAAATGCCAGGGAACGCGATCACATTGTTGACCTGGTTCGGGAAATCACTTCTTCCGGTTCCGACAACTCTTGCGCCGGCTGCCTTTGCAACGTCCGGCATGATTTCCGGTACTGGATTTGCCATTGCAAAAAGAATGGAATCTTTATTCATAGAGGCAACCATTTCAGGAGTTACGATATTTGGAGCGGAAACCCCGACAAAAATATCAGCGCCCTTTAATGCATCGGCAAGTGTACCGGAAGCATTTTCTAAATTTGTTACCTCGGTCATTTTTTTCTGCATCCAGTTTAAATTCGGGTAATCTTTTCCAATGATACCTTCGCGGTCGCACATAGTCACATGTTTGAAACCGTAAGTGAGGAGCAGTTTGGTGATGGCAACACCCGCAGAACCGGCGCCGTTGACAACTACTTTACAGTCTTCTTTTTTCTTGCCAGTGACACGCAGACCGTTGATGATTCCGGCAAGGACAACGATTGCAGTGCCATGCTGGTCATCATGGAATACCGGGATATCGAGCATTGCCTTTAAACGTTCCTCAATCTCAAAACAGCGCGGAGCGGAGATGTCCTCAAGATTGATTCCGCCGAATGCAGGAGCAATATTTTTGATGGTTGCAATGATCTCTTCGGTGTCCTGTGTGTCTAAACAGATCGGAACAGCATTCACATCGCCGAATTCTTTGAAAAGAACACATTTTCCTTCCATAACAGGCATAGCGGCATATGGCCCGATATTGCCAAGTCCTAAGACAGCACTTCCGTCGGAAATGACGGCAACAGTGTTTGCCTTCATGGTATAAGTGTAGGCTGCTTCTTTATCTTCTGCAATGACTTTACATGGTTCGGCAACGCCCGGTGTGTATGCAATTGCAAGGTCCTCTCTGGAGTTGACCTTTGATTTTGCGATCGTTTCTAATTTGCCATTCCACTCTTTATGCATGGCTAATGCTTTTTCTTTTAAATCCATGATATGAACTGTCTCCTTTATGTAAATATTCGTTTTAAAGCTCTGAAAGTAATGATAACATTTCCTTTTTTATTAATCAAGAAAATTAGGACTTCCTATTTCGTAAAAAGTGTTGTATAATAAATTGCAGTTATAGATTCATTTAGTCGATTCAGACGTTGTTCCCAAATGATACAATTATGATTAAGGAGTCATTGAATGAGAGAAAAATATGAAAGCTTATCAGCAACGGTTTTGCGTGATTTAGCAAAATCAAGAGGAATTAAAAGCACTTCCACAATGAAGAAAGCCGATCTTGTAGAAGCAATGCTTGCAGAGGATGCGAAGAAGGAAAAAGAAAAAGCGGCAAAAGAATCGGAGAAAAAACAGGAACAGTCAGCTCCTTCCGAGAAACCGGAGAGAAAAAGAGCAGATTCAGCAGAATCAGCCAAAGAGGGATCAAAAGAGGGAGAGCGTGAGGAAGCAAGCCAGGATGATACGATCAAGAATCTTGACAGCGGAATCACTGTGAATGGAATTCTTGAGGTTATGCAGGATGGATTCGGATTTATCCGTTCCGACAATTATCTGCCGGGGGAGAATGACGTTTATGTGTCTCCATCCCAGATCCGTAAGTTCAATCTGAAAACAGGTGATATTATCTGCGGTAACACAAGGATCAAAACACAGCAGGAGAAGTTCTCTGCATTATTATATATCACAACGATCAACGGTTATCAGCCGGGCGTGATCCAGCAGAGAAAGAATTTTGAAGACCTCACACCGATTTTCCCTAATGAGAGAATCCGTTTAGAGAGACCGGGCAGCAGTGTTGCAATGAGGATCGTGGATCTGATCTCACCGATCGGTAAGGGACAGCGTGGTATGATCGTTTCCCAGCCGAAAGCAGGTAAGACAACTCTGTTAAAAGAGATTGCAAAATCGGTTACAGCATCTAATCCGGACATGCATCTGATCATTTTACTGATCGATGAAAGACCGGAGGAAGTTACCGATATCAAGGAAGCGATTGAAGGGGATAATGTAGAAGTTATTTATTCTACATTTGACGAATTACCGGAACATCATAAGAGAGTATCTGAGATGGTCATTGAGCGTGCAAAACGTCTCGTGGAGCATCATAAAGATGTCATGATCCTGCTCGACAGTATCACACGTCTTGCAAGGGCATACAACCTCACAGTTCCACCAAGTGGACGTACGTTATCCGGTGGTCTTGATCCGGCAGCCCTTCATATGCCAAAACGTTTCTTTGGTGCAGCCAGAAATATGAGAGAGGGCGGAAGCCTTACCGTTCTTGCAACAGCACTGGTAGATACCGGAAGTAAGATGGACGACGTTGTGTTCGAGGAGTTTAAGGGAACCGGTAACATGGAACTTGTACTCGACCGCAAACTTTCCGAAAAACGTGTGTTCCCGGCAATCGATATTGTAAAGTCAGGAACCAGAAGAGAAGACCTGCTGCTTGACCCGGATGAGTTAGAGGCAGTGGAGATCATGCGCAAGGCTTACAATGGTATGCGTGCAGATGAGGCAGTGGAGAATATTTTAAATATGTTCGCCCGCACAAAGAATAATAAAGAATATATCGCAATGGTAAAGAAAAATAGAATTATTTAAAAAAATATCTTGATTTACTATGATGCGTATGCTATACTTTAAAAGCTGTTTATCGGGATAAAGAATCTTTTACAGATTCTGGACAGTTTTTATATCGTGTATATTCTTGCAGTAAGTGCCATATGCGAATCGGGTATACGGGCATAAAGAATATAGAACAAGCGCAACAAATCAACGATAAGAATAGAAGAGGTGAAAATCATGAGAGAAGGAATCCATCCAGATTATTATCAGGCAACTGTTACATGTAACTGTGGAAATACATTTGTTACAGGATCAACAAAGGAAGATATCCACGTTGAGATCTGTTCTAAATGCCATCCATTCTACACAGGTCAGCAGAAAGCTAACAGAGCTGATGGTCGTATTGATAAGTTCAACAAGAAATACGGTATCAACAAATAGAAAAAAGTGGTTACAGATAAGGTTGAGGTTATTAAATCTCAACCTTTTTTAGAACATGGAAACTCTATGAGAAAGACATGGTTTTTAAAATGAGATATTCAGGAATTGGCGGACAGGCTGTCATGGAAGGCGTGATGATGAAGAATCAGGAAAAGTACGCCGTTGCAGTGAGAAAGCCTGACCATGAGATTGAAGTGAAGGTTTCAGAATATACTGGGATCATCAAGAATAAGAAAATAAGAAATATGCCGATTTTAAGAGGTGTATTCAGTTTTATAGAGTCGCTTGTGCTCGGAATGCAGACATTGACTTATTCAGCTTCTTTTTTTGAAGATGAGGAAGTGGATGAGAAGAAAAAAGAGCCAATGACGGAAGAAGAGCGCAGGAGACAGGAGCAGAAAGAGAAGAAGCAGGAAAATGCCATGATGGGCGGAACGGTTGTATTATCGATCGTTCTTGCTGTGGCAGTATTTATGATGCTTCCATATTATTTATCGACTCTGTTTCAGAAAGTAATTACATCCCAGTGGGTGATCGCATTGCTAGAGGGAGTGATCCGTCTGGTGATTTTCATCGGATATGTAGCACTTATCTCTCTGATGAAGGATATCCGGCGTGTTTATATGTACCATGGTGCAGAACATAAATGTATCAACTGCATTGAACATGGCATGGATCTTACCGTGGATAATGTGAGAAAAAGTTCCAGATTCCATAAACGCTGTGGAACGAGTTTTCTTTTGATCGTAATGTTAGTCAGCATTTTGTTTTTTATGTTTATCCGCGTGGATTCTCCAATCCTCCGTGTGGTTTTGCGTCTGCTTCTGATCCCGGTGATCGCAGGTGTATCCTATGAATTTATCCGGCTGGCAGGAAGAAGCGATAATGCAGTTGTGAATCTTTTGAGCAAGCCGGGATTATGGCTGCAGGGTTTGACAACAAAAGAACCGGATGATGAGATGATCGAGGTTGGAATTGCCTCTGTGGAGGCCGTTTTTGACTGGAAACCTTATGTGGAAGAAATCCGCCGGGAAATGAAGTAGAAGGGCGTGAGATAAGAATGACATATCGGGAAGCTGTTGCCCATGGAGAAAAAGTGCTGGAGCTGTCGCATATTGCAGATGCGAAAACAGATGCATGGCTGCTTTTGGAAATGGGCTGTAAGATAGACCGTAAATTTTATTATATGCATATGGAAGATGATCTTCCTGATGATCTGCTGAAGGAATATGAACTTGCCGTCAAAAAGCGTGCAGAGCATATCCCGCTGCAGTATATTGTGGGCGAGACGGAATTTATGGGGCTGAAGTTCAAGGTAAATTCCAATGTCCTGATTCCAAGACAGGATACAGAGACACTTGTGGAGGAAGCATTAAAAACAGTAAAGCCGGGAATGAAAGTACTTGATATGTGTACCGGTTCCGGTTGTATTATTATCAGTATCTTGCATAACGTTGAGGGCGTGAAAGGATATGCGGTTGATATCTCCAAGCAGGCGGTCAACGTTGCAAAAGAGAATGCAAAACTAAATGAAGTTCCGGTTCTTTTTGAACGCAGTGACCTTTTTGAGATGGTCACGGAGAAGTTTGATGTGATCGTGTCAAATCCGCCTTATATCCCAACGGATGTGATTCCGCAGCTCATGCCGGAGGTACAGGTGTTTGAACCGATCGAGGCGTTAGATGGAAAAGAGGATGGACTTTACTTTTACCGCAAGATCGTGGAACAGAGTAAAGATTATCTGAATTCTGGCGGTTCTCTGATGTTTGAGATTGGGTATGATCAGGGAAAAGATGTATCTAAAATGATGACAGACGCAGGATTTTCAAACGTCTGTGTGAAAAAAGACCTTGCAGGAAATGACAGGGTTGTGACTGGGATGTTGTAGCGGCATCAGAGTGTAGAAATATAATGAGCGAAAGAGAGGAAAATGCAAATTTATTTGCATTTGACGAACGACGAAATTATTGAGTGATGAAATCACGATATTTGATTAGACAGAAATGAGGGAGAAATATGTTTGATAAATTAGAGGACTTACTCATCCGTTATGAAGAGTTGATGAGTGAATTAAGTGAGCCGGATGTGGCAAATAATCCGGAACGTTTCCGTAAGCTGATGAAAGAGCAGAGCGATATTTTACCGATCGTGGAGGCTTACAAAGAATACAAACAGTGCAAGCAGAACATCGAGGATTCGCTTGCCATGTTGGAGGAAGAATCTGACGAAGAGATGCGCGAACTTGCAAAAGAAGAGTTAAACGATGCAAAGAACCGTGTCGCAGAATTAGAGAATGAATTAAAAATCCTTCTTTTGCCAAAAGACCCGAACGATGACAAAAACGTTATCGTGGAGATCCGTGCCGGTGCCGGTGGAGATGAGGCTGCGTTATTTGCGGCAGAGATTTATCGTATGTATCAGCATTATGCAGAGACAAAGAACTGGAAAACAGAGATCATGGAATGTGACGACACCGGGATCGGCGGCATGAAGAGTGTGACATTCATGATCACAGGAGCAGGTGCTTATTCCGTTATGAAATACGAATCTGGTGTGCACCGTGTACAGCGTGTGCCTGAGACTGAATCCGGCGGACGTATCCATACCTCTACCATCACGGTAGCTGTGATGCCGGAGGCGGAAGATGTTGACGTACAGATTGATGAGAAAGATATCCGTATCGATGTCTGCCGTGCGTCAGGAGCAGGTGGACAGTGTGTCAACACCACAGACTCTGCGGTCCGTTTAACACATATTCCAACTGGAATCGTGATCTACAGCCAGACTGAAAAATCACAGATCCAGAACAAGGCAAAAGCGTTTGCGTTACTCCGTACAAAGTTATTTGACTTAGAGCAGCAGAAAGCACATGATGCAGAAGCTGAACTTCGTAAGAGCCAGATCGGTACCGGTGACCGTTCTGAAAAGATCAGAACTTACAACTTCCCACAGGGACGTGTGACAGACCACCGTATCAACCTGACACTTTACAAATTAGATAAGATCATGAATGGTGATATTCAGGAGATCATCGATGCATGTATCGCAGCCGACCAGGCTGCGAAGCTGGCGAATATGAATCAGGAAGCGTAAAATTCCGGTTCATGAAGAATATCCTATAATTTTGAGGAACCAGAGAAAATCTCTGGTTCCTTTTTTGATGCTTTTGGGTTTTATTCTGAGATCAGCCAGTCGAGGAGGTTGATAGATTTTATTCCCTCATACGAAGAGTCCATTCCTGTATTCAGGGAAAGAACGATTTTTTCATAGTTATCGTTGATTTTTTGGAGTGGTGTTAATTCTCTTTTGCGAACATCTTCACTTGTCATTGATTCCGTGACCTGGACATAAAGTTTATCATCTGCTTTTGTTGCAATAAAATCCACTTCAAGATTATCAATTTTACCAATAGAGACATCATAGCCGCGACGAAGCAGTTCAAAGTAAACAACATTCTCTATTGCATGACCGCTGTCACGGTCTCTGAACCCAAGCAGATAGTTTCTGAGTCCGATATCGACAATGTAGTATTTGCCAAGAGTGCGTAAAAATTCTTTTCCTTTAATATCGAATCTTTTGATGTCGTAGAAGAAATATGATTCCAGCAGTGCATTTATATATGTCTGAACTGTGTGAGCACTTGGGGTTCCTTTTCGATTCTTGTTTTCCAGAAGTCCTTCATTTACTAAGGTGTTGCCGATAGAAGAAATAGAGATATTGTTTCCAATGTTATCAGCAAGGAACATAGTGATCTTTTTTAAGAGGATGGGGTCGGTGACCCGCTTTTGACCTCTGCGATTTTCTCGTTCGAGAATGTCTCGCATGATAACGGTGGAGTAGATACCATCGAGCAGCACAAGTGCTTTTTCCTGATCTAAACCTATGTCAGCGATACCCGGCATTCCGCCAAATCGCATGTATGCATCGAAAACTTCACGGAGTTCATAATGTTCTCCCATTTTATCATAAGCCTGTTTTCGTGTACCGCCTAAAGCACTTTTTGTTTCTCTTATTTCAAAATCATGGAATGTTAAAAATTCAAAGAAAGATAACGGCAGCATTTTTATTTCTATGCATCTTCCAGATAAGTAGGTGGCATATTCAGAGGAGAGCATATAGGCATTTGAGCCTGTGACATAAATATCGCAGTTGAAATCGACACGAAAAGAGTTAACAGCATCTTCCCAGTCAGGCACACGCTGAACTTCATCAAAAAAGAAGTACATTCTTTTATTTGGTACGATATGTTGTTTGACATATTCGTAGAAGGAATCGCTAGTCATATTTTTATAAGCGTAGGATTCAAAATTCATTTCCAGAATCTGATCGTCAGTAATACCAGTTTCTTTCAGATGAAGGGTCATTAACTTCAACAGACTGGATTTGCCGCATCTACGGATTCCGGTAACAACCTTCACTGGCTCGGTGTCTTGAAATGCTATGATCTTATTCAGGTATAAATCTCTTTTTTTGAGTTCGTGAGTATCAATCATTTGATATACCTCCTTATGACATGAGTATAGCATAAACTTCTGAAAAAATAAAGTTTATGCATTGAAATGCAAAAACTTTGAAAAATCGACAAATTTTGCAATGGCGCATTACATAGAAAATATTTCAAAATACTGATATAAATGTTAGTGAAATTTAAAAATTGTTGTGATAAAATAAGTTGTTGGTATTTACAGTGATGGTGAGTAAGAATGGCGATAACAACAAACATTACATGCTTTAAATAAAAAATTAGAATACAGGAGACAAAAAATGCAGGACGATTTAAGAGCAGAACTGATCAAACAGTTCCCATCAGAGGTAATAGAGACAAAGGATATGACAGGGAAAGAGTACTATGCCTGTCCGACATGCAAACGCGCAGTTGCAACCGGTACTGAAAAATGTCAGGGATGCGGACAGAAATTAAGCTGGGACAATATCAGGCATGAGAATGAGGCAAAAGGAAGTAAAAAAGCGAAAATTGAGTTTGATGTTCCGGCAGATTTTGCATTAGAGGACTGCAGAAAATGCCCATTGTCCTATATCGGAAGAAATGGGGACGAAAATGTTTACGAGTGTCCACTGCAGATGAGAGGAAGCTGCAGGCTGGAATTATCATAATGAAATATCAGTCAGAAAGGAAGCATACATGGCATCAAAATTCTACGCAGTAAAAAAAGGTAAAATTCCGGGAATCTACAACAGCTGGGATGATTGCAAAAAAATGGTAGACGGTTTTCCGGGTGCCGTATATAAAAGCTTCAAAACACTTGAGGAAGCGGAAGCCTTCGTGGGTGCAGAAGGCAGCTCCAGAAAGCGGAGCGAAAAAGCAGAAAAACCAGATACAGGGAAGCAGGAACAAAATCCGGCAGTCTACGCCTTTGTCGACGGTTCTTACAACATTGCCACCAAAGTCTACGGCTACGGCGGATTTCTCATTCATAATGGAGAGAAAGAAGTGCTGCAGGGAAGCGGAAACGATGCGGAGATGGCATCTATGCGCAATGTTTCAGGAGAAATATTAGGAGCGATGGCTGCAGTAGAACGTGCGATCGAGTTAAAACTTCCGGAAGTGACGATTTATTACGACTACATGGGAATCGAGATGTGGGCAGAGGGAGCCTGGAAACGAAACAGGCAAGGCACGATCGCCTACTATGAATATATGCAGTCTGCAAAAAATAAAATCAGGATTAAATTTGTGAAAGTAAAAGGCCATTCCGGTGTGGATGGCAATGAAGAAGCAGACCACCTTGCAAAGGAAGCGGTCGGAAATACAATTTAGAAACGTTTTCAAACAAATAATTGATAAAAAAGTTGTTTAAGGTTTGACAGACATAAAATATGAGACTATAATGTGAGAAACTAGAAGAAAATTGACAGATTTTTCAGGTGGAGGGTAGAAGAAAAAACAGATAAAAAGTGAAATAAAACGAGGCAATTAATACATTGTCAGACTGGAAAAATTAATATATCAGAGAAAGAAAAAAAGTATATTAGAATGGAAAGGAAAATACAATTTATGTTGTCACAAAAGAGTACAATGAAAACAAAACTTGAAAATATGTATCTGCAGAAAAGGATCAGTTACGGTTATAGAAAAGTCATTAACATGATGCTGCTGTCAGGAGTGATTTCTATTATTGCAATAGGCATTCTGTTTGCCAATATGATGAATTATGTCAATAATGTCAACGCAGCAGATCAGGCAGTAAAAACATGCAGAATTAATATAAATACAGCAGCAAGAAATATCCGTGAAATGGCGCTGAATGATGACGAATCCACTTACGACAGCTACGAGGAGAAGGTGAAAGAGCTTCTCGGGACCGTAGATACACAGATGAATGTTTTACACGGCACAGGTGTCATTACAGAGGATCTTTATACAGAATATAAAGGTGCATTTACGGACTGGGGAACGATCGGATATGAGATCATGGAAGAGATCAAGGCCGGTAAGGAAGATCAGGCTGTCGATGGTATCTTAAATAAGTGTACCCCTGCATTAAACAGCTTAGTAGAAATTTCAAAGAAATTAGATGCATTGACTGATAAACAGAGAAGTAAGGCTGTCCAGAGCACGATCTTCTGTGCAGTTGCCGGTATTGCAGTGATCATTATCTTCCTGCTCCTTGCATGGGCAATCGCAAAGAAAGTGAGCAGGATGGTACTTGAAACCATTCTGGAACCATTACATGCGATCGAGGACGTGGCGAAGGAACTTACGGAAGGAAATCTGCACAGCCAGCTGGAATACCACTCCGAGGACGAGATCGGAAGACTTGCACACAGCATGCGTAAGTCCATCCATATCCTTGGAACGTATGTCGATGATATTGACCGCTCCATGAAACAGTTCTCAGAGGGCAATTTTGATGTACAGCCAGAGGTAGAGTGGAGAGGGGACTTTGTTGGTATTTTACAATCCTTTATGGAGTTCCAGAACAGCATGTCTGATACGGTAAGAGGAATCCAGAGGGTTTCCGATGAGGTATCCAACGGAGCAGAACAGGTGGCATCCAGCTCGAACGAGCTTGCAGACGGCGCAACGAATCAGGCAGCAGTTGTCGAGGAACTGACCGCTACCGTTACCGGTGTTTCCGAACAGGTGGCAAACAATTCACAGGCAGCAAAGGAGATCAGCGGAAAAGTGGAACAGCTTGGACAGGCGCTGATCGAGAGCAACGGAAAGATGCAGGAGATGGTTGTCTCCATGAACGAGATCAATGATGCATCGCATGAGATTGACAAGATCATTGCGACGATCAATGAGATCGCATCCCAGACCAACCTGCTTGCCTTAAACGCATCTATTGAGGCTGCAAGAGCCGGTGAGGCAGGAAAAGGTTTCGCAGTAGTTGCAAATCAGGTAAATGTCCTGGCAGATCAGAGTGCAGAAGCGGCAAAGGAATCAGCGGCACTGATCGAGCGCTCTGTGAATGCTGTTGAAAAAGGTATGATAGTTGCAAAGGAAACAGCAGCACAGTTAGAGGAAGTGGCAGAGAATTCAAAAACGATCACAAGTGAAGTGACAAATATCGCAGACACCTTAGAGACACAGACAGCAGAGATCCATCAGATCAATGAAGGAATCGAGCAGATCAATGATGTGGTACAGACGAATTCAGCTACTTCAGAGGAATGTGCGGCTGCAAGTGAAGAGATGAGCAGCGAAGCAGACAATTTACGTACAATGATCCGCAGATTTAAAGTTGCAAAGACGGAAAAATAATATCAGACCAGATAAATTCAATTGGATGCGCAGGAGTATAAGCGCAAAAGAAAGAGGAAAGGTTCTCTGGTTATGAATAAGGATGTATATGGAATATTAGGAGATCTGACAGCAGAGATCTTATTGGAGATCATAGCGGAATGCATGGATGATTACCTGTACGTAATCGATCTCCAGAATAATAAGATGGAAATTTCCCAGTCTGCCCTGGATCGGTTTATGATTTCTGAGACACATGTGAGGAATGTAAAGCAGGAGATCATGTCCGTTGTCTACGAAGAAGACCGCACTATGTTTGCAAAGCATATGCAGGCTGTGATGGATGGAAAGGAAAAGGTGCATGATATCCATTACCGGTGGCTCGACAAAAACGGGCTTCCGGTATGGGTCAACTGCCGCGGAGTAGTGATTGATGATGAAGATGGGAAGCCGGGGTATCTGGTGGGATGTCTGAATGAGACCGGAAACCAGCGGCGGGCTGATAATGTGACAGGGCTTTTAGGCGGAATGGAATTTTGTGCTTATCTGCGGTCACAGAAGAAACCTGTGACGACCGGATTTCTTATGCATATTGGAATTGATGATTTTGCAACGGTGAATGAAACACATGGCAGCAATTATGGCGATTATGTGTTAAAAAGTGTTGCAGACTGTATGAAAGAGTGCCTGTCCGGAAATCAGCGACTCTATCATCTGGTCGCAGATCAGTATGTGATCGTGGATCTTGACAGTACTTCCATGGATGATGCCATACAGCTCAAAAAAAAGATCGGTGAGAAAATAGACGAATTCATCATCTCTGAAAAATATGAAGTTGTATTTTCAGCTTCTGCAGGAGTGATCGATGCCTCGACTGTGGCAGAAGGCTACGAGGAATGCCGCAAAAAGTTTGAATTTTCCCTGAAAAAGGCAAAACGGATGGGAAAAAATAACATCTATTTTTACAGGCAGGAGGATTACGAGAAATTCCAGCGGAATGGAAGAATCATAAGTGCACTGAGAAATTCCATCGCTAACGGGTGTGAAGGCTTTGAAGTATATTATCAGCCGATCGTGGATTGTGTTTCTGGGCGTGTGATCGGTGCAGAAGCACTCATGCGGTATACCATGGTGACAGAGGAAGGTAAGGAGTGGCTGTCTCCGGTCGAGTTTATACCGCTTCTGGAAAAGACAGGACTGATCATTCCGGCGGGAAGGTTTGTGTTAAATGAGGCAGCAAAAATGTGCCGTGAGATACAGCAATATATACCGGAATTCAGTGTGAACGTGAATATTTCCTGTTATCAGATCGAGCATGGAAAGATTGCAGACAAGATACTCACTGCGGTCAGGGACAATGGACTGATGCCGAACCGCATCTGCATAGAAATGACTGAAAGCGGCTTCATGGATATGACACCGGTCTTTTGTAAATTCAGGAAAGTGCTTGAGGAAAATGGGATTCAGTTCGTGATCGATGATTTTGGAACCGGATATTCCAATCTCCACTGCATCAGTGACATGAATCCGGGCTATGTGAAAATGGATAAGGATTTCACAGCAAAGGCAATGAGCTGCGAACGGGATTACGAGCTGTTTAAAAAGATCATTGAGATGGTTCACAGCATCGGCATCCGCATCTGTGTGGAAGGAATTGAAAAAGAAGACTGGCATCTTAAGATGAAAGAACTGCAGGCGGATTATCTTCAGGGGTATTTTTTTGGAAAACCCTGTGAAAAAAAGAAGTTTATGGAAGAGTTTGTTTGCAATCCGCATAATAATGGCGTATGGTGAGATAGTACCTCTCAGGAGGTGCTATTTTACTATACAGATTTTTATAGAAATTTCATATCTGCATGAAACGGAGTATAAAGAATGAACGAAATAGAAGTTATCTGGAAGTTTTTAGATAATCTGGATGAGTACGTGTACGCAACAGACATAGAGACAGATGAGCTTGTTTATATGAACCGCAAATTGTTAGAGGTGTATGGATTACAGTCCATAGATGATGTGAAAGGGATGAAGTGCTACGAGGTGCTGCAGAAATCTTCTGTTCCCTGTGGTATGTGCAATAATGACAGGCTTTGTGCCGGAAAGTTTGTCGAGTGGCGTTATTATAATCCGGTGATCGATAAATACATGATGTTGAAAGATACCCTGGTGGAAGATCCTGTCACAAATAAAAAGTACCGGATCGAGATCAGTATAGATATCAGCGAGGAGCGTTCACAGGACAAGATGATCCAGAAGTACAGGGATATGGAGTCCTTTGTCAACGAGGCATTGAAGGATGCGCTTTCTGTCGAGTCGCCGGACGAGACGATCCGTATTATTCTGGAATATCTCGGAAAAGTGCTGAACGGAGAGAGAACATATATTTTTGAGAAGAACAGAGATGGCAGGGATGATAATACATATGAATGGACGGCGCCGGGAGTGCCACCGGAGATCGACAATCTCCAGAATCTTCCGCCGGAGATCTGTGAGAACTGGTATCACATTTTTGAGGAGGGAAAATATGTCCAGATACCGGATATTGAGGAGATGCGCCTGAGCGATCCGTTTCAATATGAAAATCTGAAGCGGCAGAAGATCCATTCCATTGTTGCCATGCCAATTTATGATGCGGAAAAAGTCATTGCTTTTTACGGAGTTGACAATCCGCCGGCATTTTCATTGGAATATACGTCGGATATGCTTCAGATCATGGGTTCTTTTCTCAAGTCCTGCATCAGACGCAGGAATCTGATGAGGCGTCTGGAAGATCTAAGCTATAAGGATGCGCTGACTCAGCTTGGAAACCGCTTTGCGATGGAAAAGTATGTGAGACAGATCGATCCGGAGCAGAGCGTTGGCGTAGTTTATTGTGACGTTACTGGTTTAAAGGGTGTGAATGACACACTGGGACATAAGGCAGGGGATGACCTGATCCTTAGAGCCGGTGCATGTCTGGAGCAAGTGTTTGGCGATTACGGCGTATTCCGTATCGGGGGAGATGAGCTGCTTGTATTGTGCGCGCAGATCGATCAGGACACGTTGGCGGAACGCATAAGGCAGTTAGAGTGTCTGACAGCTGAGAAGGACGTAAATATCGCAGTGGGAGTGATCTGGCAGGACAGGGCGGACACACATCTGGATGAACTTCTGCAGGAAGCTGAGAAGCGCATGTATGAGGATAAGGCAGAATACTATAAGAAAACAGGGATTGAGCGGAGAGGTGCAGACAAAAAAGGCTGAATCTGCTCTCACTAAATGAGAATAGATAAAAAAGTGATAATAATTTTGTCTGAAAACGGTATTTTCCTAGGCGAAATGTAAAAAATTTTAAAATAGAAATAAAATGATTGTGATTTTGCCATGAGGTACAGTATAATAAGAAATGTCGGTTAAATGTAAAAATCATGTAAAAAGTTTGTAAATAAAATTGCAGACAGGGATACGTTAGGATGTATAACGTGGTTAGGAGTACAAATGACAACATTTACTATTATTTTATCGCTGCTCAGCGGAGTGGCACTGTTCCTTTTTGGTATGTCCCTGATGGGGGACGGACTGAAGAAAGTAGCGGGTAATAAGCTGGAGCTGGTTCTTTATAAGCTGACGAACACACCGTTGAAAGGAGTGCTGCTTGGAACTGCTGTGACAGCAATCATCCAGTCCTCCTCCGCAACGACTGTTATGGTTGTCGGCTTCGTAAATTCCGGAATGATGAAGGTTGCGCAGGCAATCGGTATCATCATGGGAGCCAACATCGGAACGAGTGTGACAGGTTGGATTTTGTGTCTGTCGTACATTGACGGTTCGAACGGGATTGCACAGCTGCTGTCCACGGCGACTATCTCAGCGATCGTGGCTATCATTGGTATTATCTTTAAAATGTTTGTAAAAAAATCCGGCTTTAAAAATGTCGGTGACATTATGCTTGGGTTCTCCATCCTGATGGTGGGGATGCAGACCATGAGTGGGGCAGTTGCACCATTAAAAGATAACGAGCATTTTGTGAATGTATTGACAATGTTTAAGAATCCGGCGGCAGGTATACTGGCAGGTATTTTATTTACAGCGGTATTGCAGAGTGCATCTGCCTCAGTCGGTATCCTTCAGGCGTTGTCCATGAGTGGAACGATCACTTTTGCAGCGGCGCTTCCTATTACCATGGGTATTGGTGTCGGCGCAGCCTGTCCGGTTCTGCTCTCCTCGATCGGAACGAACAAAAATGGTAAGAGAACAGCCCTGATCTATCTGTTTAACGATCTGTTCGGCATGCTGTTCTGGTCAATTGTATTCTATTCTGTCAATGCAGTGGTGCATTTTCCATTTATGAATGCCACCATGAGCCCGGTACTGATCGCACTGTTAAACACGGTTTTCCGTGCGGCAACGATTTTAGTACTTCTTCCATTTATCAAATGGATTGAAAAAATTGTTTATCTTGTTGTAAAAGATTCGCCGGAGGACGAGGAGGATCAGGCAGACTTCGATCTGCTCGAGGAGCGTTTCCTTGCTTACCCGGATCTTGCGATCACACAGAGCCATCTTGCGATGAACGGCATGGCAAAGAAGGCAAGAAAGAATATTTTACGCGCGTTAAGCCTGTTCCTTGTGTATTCGACAGAAAAGTTTAATAAGGTACAGGAGAAGGAAACACTGATCGATAAATATGAGGATAAGCTGGGAACCTATCTGATGCAGATGTCCACGCATGAGATGAATGGAAGCCAGGCGAAGCAGGTATCCAAGTTTTTGCATACAGTGAGTGATTTCGAACGTCTGGGCGACCATGCGGTGAATATCTCAGAGGTTGCGGCGGAGCTGAACGAGAAGAAAATTGCATTTTCGGACGAGGCACAGTATGAGCTGGATGTGCTTGAGAATGCAGTAAAAGAGTGTGTCAGTCTTGCGGTGGATGCATTCTGTGCGGACGACCTTGAGATGGCGGCAAAAGTAGAACCACTCCGCGAACTGATCGGTATCCTCTGCGATGAACTGAAACTGCGTCATATCGCAAGACTCCGCACCGGAAAATGCGAGATGAAGCAGGGATTTGCGTTTAATGATCTGCTGACGAACCTGGAACGAATCGCAGCACACTGCTCGAACATCGCAGTTGCCATGATCGAGCTTGAGGCGGCAGACTTTGATACCCATGAGTATTTAAAGAGTGTCCGCGAGTTAAAGAATGACACTTACATGGCATACTTTGATGAGTATGAAAGAAAATATGACATCAATGGTTACCGGAAGAAAAAGACAAAAGCACAGAAATAGAGATCAGTGATTACGGCTGTCGTACTGAAAGGAGAAATTCCCGGATTGTATGGCAGCTTTTTTGTTCCATTCTTTTGGAGAAATTTTCTGATGGAAAACATCATAAGCCGGGAACTTTATTCTAGTCAAAAAAGATAGAATGATGTACTATGAAAAGGAACAGAAAACGAAAATTAGAATTTGAAAAAAGTAAGGGAAAAACATGTCGCTGCAATTTATTTTCGGAAATTCAGGAAGTGGAAAATCATCCTATTTATATAGGAACATACTAAAAGAAGCGGCAGAGCATCCGGAGAAAAATTATCTGGTGCTTGTGCCGGAGCAGTTCACCATGCAGACACAGCGCGAACTTGTGCGGCTTGAAAAGTCACATGCTATCATGAACGTGGATGTGTTAAGTTTTGCACGCCTTGCATATCGTGTGTTTGACGAGCTTGGGAAACAGAACCTGCGCGTGTTGGAGGAGACCGGAAAGAATCTGGTGCTCCGCAAGCTTGCAGGGGAGCAGAAGAAAAACTTAAGTGTGCTGGGCGGTAACTTAAACCGGATGGGGTACATCAGTGAGGTGAAATCCCTCATTTCCGAGCTGACGCAGTATAACGTGTCACCAGAAAAATTGGATACATTTTTGGAGACGGAGGATGTCGGGGAGACATTGCGCCTGAAAATGCAGGATATCTCGGTCATGTATCACAGTTTTTCTGAATATCTGCAAGGGCAGTATATCACCTCTGAGGAAGTGTTATCGCTATTGTGCGATGCCGCAGAGGATTCGAATATTATAAAAGACAGCGTGATTGTGTTTGACGAATTTACCGGTTTTACACCGATACAGAATCAGCTTCTTAGAAAACTTTTAGTGTTATCAGAGCGTATCATTGTCTCCGTGACGATGGATGCAAGCGAGGATTTTTACCATTGCAGGGGCGAGCAGGAACTTTTTTCCATGAGTAAAAAGACGGTTTCGGTGCTGATGAAAATGGCAGAGGAACTTCATGTCACGGTGGAGGAGCCTGTTGTGTTATCCGATGGAAAAAATCACAGATATAAAAATGCTCCATCCCTGTACTTCATGGAGCAGAATCTGTTTCGACCGTATTATCATAAATGGCGGCAGAAGGAGGATGAACTGCGGATCGTGAGCCTTAAAAATCCGAGGGAAGAGCTTCACTTTGTGGCGCGTGAGATCACGAAATTTGTGCGTGAGAAACAGTACTGTTATAAGGATATCGCAGTGGTGACCGGGGACGTCAGTCTTTACGACAACTATGTGGATGAGATTTTTGCAGCGTATGATATTCCGTACTTTCTCGACCAGACGAGAACCATTCTGTTTCATCCTTTTATCGAGTTTATCCGTGCGGTGCTTGAGGTGGTGGAACTTGATTTCTCTTATGAGAGCGTGTTCCGTTTTCTGCGCTGCGGTCTGACCGATATCACAGAGCAGCAGATCGATCTGCTGGAAAACTATGTGCTTGCCAAAGGGATACGCGGCAGAAAAAAATGGGAAAAACAGTGGACGTTTGTGTTCGATGATACCGAAAAAGAGAACCTCACAGAAATGAATGAGGTGCGGGAAAAGATTTATGGCTTCTTTGCACCGTTATCGGAAGCGTTCACACAGGGAAAGACTGTGCGTGACGAGACCACTGTGTTGTATGAATTAATTGAAAAATTAGAAATAGAACAAAAATTAAAACAAAAAGAACTGGAATTTGAACGGCAGGGCAATCAGGTCAAGGCGAAAGAGTACGCCCAGATTTACAAAATTGTCATGGATCTGTTTGATAAGGTTGTGGACTTCCTGGGAGACGAAGTGCTTCCGGTCAAAGAGTATGCGGATATTTTAGACGCCGGATTTGAGGCTGCAAGAGTCGGCGTGATCCCGCCGGGAAATGATAAAGTGACGATCGGTGACATCGAGCGAACCAGATTGAACCATATCAAAATCTTATTTTTCATCGGTGTCAATGACGGTGTTGTGCCGAAAGCGGGCAATGCCGGAGGTATCATCTCGCAGTTTGAACGTGAGAAAATGGTGGCATGTCATCTGGAACTTGCACCGGGTGCGCGTGAAAAAGTGTTCATCCAGCGCTTTTATCTATATCTGAATGTGACGAAGCCATCTGATTTTTTATATGTGACTTTTTCAAAAGTGAATGCGGACGGAAAAGCACTTAGAAGGTCGTATTTTGTTGGAACGCTCTTGAAAATGTTCCCGGAGAAAACGGTGGAGGAAATCGAGGAGACAACTTCTGCGGACTGCATCATGACGCCGAAGAGCAGCATGGCGTTTTTCCTGGAGGGACTGCAGGATAATGACAGGGCATCTGATTTTTCTCAGGTAGAAAAAAGAAAATTATGGAATGCTCTCTCAAAATTCTACCTCACAGATTCCGAGTGGAAGCCGGAAACGGAAAAACTTTTAAAAACTGCCTACGAAGTGCACAGCGATGAGCCAATCAGCCACGCAGTGACGCAGGCACTTTATGGAACCGTGTTGGAGAACAGCGTCACAAGACTGGAGCGTTTTGCGGCGTGTGCCTACGCGCATTATCTGAATTACGGTTTACGCCTAAAGGAGCGTCAGCTTTTAGAGTTTGCAAGCGTGGACATGGGAAATATTTACCATGATGCGCTTGAACATTTTTCCAGACGTGTGGAAAAATCAGAGTACACCTGGTTTAACATCCCGGAGGATGTGCAGGAGACTTTTATAGAGGAGAGCATGAATGACGCGATTGCTGGGTGCAAAAATGCCGGAGCGTTTGAGAACGTGAGAAACCGTTACCTGACCGGTCGGATGCGCCAGACCATCAAGCGCACGGTGTGGGCACTTACCACCCAGATCCAGAAGGGAAAATTTGTGCCGAGTGATTTTGAGGTGTCCTTTTCGCGGGCAGATAAATTGGACGCCATCCGTTTTCAGCTGAGTGATGAGGAAAAAATGAACCTGCTCGGCAGGATTGACCGTGTGGACACTTACGAGACGTCGGATAAAGTTTATGTGAAGATTATTGATTATAAATCGGGAAACACGAGTTTTTCACTCGTCAATCTGTATCACGGACTGCAATTACAGCTTGTGGTCTATATGAATGCGGCATTGGAATTAGAGGAAAAACGCCATCCGGGCAAAAAAGCGGAACCGGCGGGTATTTTCTACTATCACATTCAAAATCCGATAGTAGACGGACTTGGAAATGAGACAGAGGCAGAAATACGAAACAGCGTTTTGGAGCAGTTAAAATTAAATGGTCTGGTGAACGATAATCCGGAAATCTATGAGGCGATGGATTCAGATTTTGCCGGAAATTCTTCGGTCATCCCAATCGGAAAAAAAACGGACGGAAGCTTAAAAGCAACTTCCAAGGTTGCCAGTACTTACGATTTTTCTGTGATGTCTGATTATGTACAGGAGAAAATCAAAGAGACCGGGAAAAAAATCTTTGCCGGAGATATTTCGATTCATCCATACTCGCTGGACGGAAAAAGTGGCTGTGATTACTGTCCATACCATACCGTCTGCGGTTTTGACACCCGGATGCCGGGTTATTCCTATCATAAACTGGAAAAATTTGACAGCGCGGACGAGATATTAAAGCGTATGGAAAACGAAAAGCAGGAACAGTAAATAACAGGAGTGAGAAATATGGGAGTTTCATGGACCACAGAGCAGCAGCAGGTCATTGACTTAAGAAATCGAAATATATTGGTATCTGCGGCAGCAGGTTCTGGAAAGACTGCTGTTTTAGTAGAGCGGATCGTGAAAATCATAACAGACAAAAATCATCCGGTCGACATTGACCATCTGCTGATTGTGACGTTTACCAATGCGGCAGCGGCAGAGATGCGGGAGCGAATCGGAAATGCGATTGAGAAAGCGTTAGACGAACAGCCGGGGAATGAGCATCTGTTAAGGCAGCTGACCTTGATTCACAATGCACAGATCACGACCATCGACAGCTTCTGTCTGTATGTGGTGCGCAATCATTTTCATGAGATCAATCTGGAACCGAATTTCCGTATCGGGGATGAGGGTGAGTTAAAATTGCTGCGCGAGGATGTCCTTGGCAGAGTTTTGGAACAAAATTATGAGGAGCCTTCGGAAGCATTTTCCGATTTTGTGGAGGGCTATGCATCGGGGCGGACGGATGCAGCATTAAATGAGATGATCCTTCAGTTATATGAGTTTTCCAGAAGTTATCCGTGGCCGGAAAAATGGCTTGATTCCTTTGTGGGGATCTACCGCATCGAAAACAGGGAGGAGTTAGACCGTGCAGAATGGCTTGCTCCGCTCACGGAAAATATCTGTTTTGTCTTAAAAGACTGCGAACAGCTCTTAAGGCAGGCGCTTGCGGTCACACAGCAGGATGACGGACCGGATATGTATGAGAAAGCGGTGCGCAGCGATCTGGAAAAATACGAAAGTTTGTCAAAACTAACCTCTTTCTGTGAACTGTCCGGTGCGCTTTCCGATATCAAATACGACAGACTTGCGAGCAGCAGAGGTTTTGAGGGAGATCCCGATAAATTAGAGCTGGTAAAAAGTCTCAGGGAGCAGGCGAAGGATGTGGTGAAAAAGCTCTGCAGACAATATTTTTTCTGTTCGCCGGAGATGATGATCGGACAGTTAGAGCGCACGGAGCCGATGTTAGAAGAAGTCGTCCGTCTCACAAAACAGTTTGCAGATGAGTTTGCAGCCGCAAAACGCCGGAAAAATCTGGTGGACTTTCATGACGTGGAACATTTTGCACTGCAGATTCTTGTGGATGAGGAGACGGAGAAGGCGAAAAAGACTGCGGAAGAGTTCCGGGATACCTTTGAGGAGATCATGATCGACGAGTATCAGGACAGCAACGAAGTGCAGGAGACACTGCTCCGCTCTATTTCCAGAGAGGAGCGCGGGGAAAATAATATTTTCATGGTCGGGGATGTAAAGCAGAGTATCTACCGGTTCCGTCTCGCAAGACCGGAGCTTTTCATGAAAAAATACGATTCCTATTCGCTGGAAGAGAGCACCACGCAGCGTATTGACCTGCACAAAAACTTTCGAAGCAGAGAGGAAGTCTTAACCTGCACAAACGATATTTTTTATAAAATTATGGCGCGGAGTCTTGGAAATGTGGAGTATGACGCGGAGGCTGCACTGTATCCGGGGGCAAGCTATCCTGTCAGCGCGGACTTCATCCCGGAGATCCTGCTTGCAGACAGCAACGACGAATTATTGGAGGACACCGAACTTACGGATAAAAAGACACTGGAAGCGAAAATTGTGGCAGAAGAGATCAAGCATCTGATGAAAACGCAGCCGGTCACGGACAAGGCAGCCGGAACACTTCGGGCGGCGCATTACTCCGATATTGTGATTTTACTCCGCAGTCTGTCCGGCTGGGCGGATTCCCTTGTGGAAGTGTTGAACGAGAATGGAATCCCGGCGCACACGGTTTCTTCGACCGGATATTTTTCCACGGTGGAAGTGCAGACAGTACTGTCCATGCTGAGGCTTTTGGATAACCCAAGGCAGGATATCCCGATGGCGGCAGTACTCCGCTCGCCGATGGCAGGGCTTACTGATGAGGAGCTTGCGGTGTTAAGGCTTGAAGATGGCAGTGTGCCTTTTCATGAAGCGGTGCTCGAACTGGCAGAAGGACTTTATGAAGAGGGCGGGCAAATAGAAATTTCAAATTCAGAGGAAGATCAGAAGCAGGGAAGAAACGCGGATGAGAAAACAGAAAATCATATAGAGACAACCGCTCACCGGAAATTGCTCAAATTTTACAAAAAATACAGGCAATTACGGCAGCTCGTCCCGGACACTCCGATCCATGAGCTGATCGAGATCATCCTGCGCGAGACCGGATACGGTCATTATGTGGCGGCAATGCCGGCAGGAAACAGAAGAACGGCGAATTTAAACATGCTTTTGGAAAAAGCCGCAGCCTACGAGAAAACGAGTTACAAGGGACTATTTCACTTTGTGCGTTACATTGATGAACTGCAAAAATATGATGTGGATTTCGGTGAGGCAGACATGGTCGGGGAAAACGAGGACGTTGTCCGAATTATGAGTATCCATAAGAGCAAAGGTCTTGAGTTCCCAATTGTGATCGTGAGCGGTATGGGCAAAAATTTCAATAAACAGGACACACGGAGCAAAATGGTGCTTCACCCGGAACTTGGTATTGGTCTTGACTACATGGACGGAAAATTGCGTATCAAATCACCGACTATCGCAAAGAAGGCGATTGCAAAGCAGATCGATCTGGAAAATCTCGGCGAGGAACTTCGTGTACTTTACGTTGCCTTAACCCGTGCAAAAGAAAAGCTCATTCTCACCGGAACCTTAAAAGATGCAGCCGAAAAACTGGAATTTTACAGACAGCAGGCGAATCTTTCGAAAGCAGCAGACAGACCGCTTTCCTACCTTACAAGAGAAGGGGCTTCCGGTTATCTGGACTGGATACTTCCGGCAGTGCTTTCCTATGGGGACAAATACCCGGTTCGGATCGTGGAAGCGGCAGAGCTTGTCTTAGACGAAGTGGAAAACCAGTTAGAGCAAAATGAAGATCTGACAGAGCGGATCGAAGAGATTGAAGCGGCGGACACACAGCTGGTTGGACAGTTAAAACAGCGATTTTCGCAGCGTTATCCATATCAGGTTGACGTTTTGAGGAAAAACAAATATTCCGTATCCGAATTAAAGCACCGTGCGATGCGTGAACGGTTTGAGGCAGAACAGGAGGAGACGGTCCCGGCATTTTTGGAAGAACCTGTGACATCAACGATCCCTCTTTTTATCCAGAGAGAGGAGAGTGTGGAACAGGAAACAGCAAACCGTGGTGCGTTGAGAGGAACCGCAGTACACCGCGTCATGGAGTGCTACGATTTTGCCTCAGAAAAAAGCGTGCAGGAACAGATGGAGGCTATGGAAAAAGAGGAGAAGATCACTGCGGATATGCGTGCACTCGTGAAAGAGCAGATTGTGGCAGATTTTGTTTCCTCGGAAACAGGAAGGCGGATGGCTCTCGCACAGTGCGGGGGAGCACTTTACCGTGAGAAACCATTTGTCATGGGATTTACGGAAGAAGAGCTGGAAAACTATGGTTTCGGAGTAGGCAGTAACACAGATTCCTGTGAGAACATCTACGAAAAAACAGACAGCGATCAGGAAAAGGAAGAACAGAAAAAAGTCTGTCATGAGGAGGACTTAACCTTAATTCAGGGAATCATCGATGTATTCTGGATTGAGAAAGACGGAATCGTCCTGCTTGACTATAAGACCGACCGTGTGCAGCAGGCAAAGGAACTCATCGACCGCTATGAGACACAGTTAAAACTCTATGCGGATGCATTGGAGCGTGTCTTTGCCGCACGAAAACTCAAAGTGAAGGAAATTTTGATTTATTCCTTCTCTTTGGAACAATTGATTACTTTATAACAGGAGAACAAAATGGGACAGATCATACTTGCCTCGGCATCGCCGAGAAGAAAAGAATTGTTAGAACAGATTGGACTGGAATTTGAAATCTGCCCGGCAAAAGGAGAGGAGGTTATCTCCAAAAGTGTGCCGGAGGAGGTTGTGATGGAACTTTCCGAGCAGAAAGCAAAAGAGGTCGCAGGCATGGTAAAAGCCTACGAGAGCGGACACGAGGAACTGATGACACCGCAGGATATCTTAGTGATCGGGGCGGATACCATCGTTGCATGCGATGATATCATCCTTGGAAAACCGAAGGATGAAGCGGGTGCAAAGCGGATGCTGAAGCTTTTGTCGGGAAGAAAACATGCCGTGTATACAGGCGTTACGTTTGTGTTTTTGGACAAAAATGGACGAGCGGGCGCACATACCTTTTACGAGAAAACAGAAGTTACCATGAAACCGTTGTCGGAACTTGAGATCGACCGCTATGTGGCGACCGGAGAGCCGATGGATAAGGCTGGAGCATACGGAATCCAGGGGAAATGTGCAATCTATATCGAGGGAATCGAAGGTGACTACAATAATGTGGTCGGACTTCCTGTTGCACGTATTTATAAGGAGCTGCAAAAGCTTGGAATCGATCCCTATCTATGGTAAACTGCATATACACACAATTATAAAGGAGAACAGCGTATGAACGAATTTGATGAAGTATGTCTGGAATATTTTCTGGCACATCAGGAACAGCTTCTGCCGGAGCCGGTGGCAGAGACAATGGAAGAGGCAGAGGAATTTTTAGAGGACTGCATGGCGGTTGTCTGTAAGAATCTGAAAGAGGTAAAAGCCTATTTCGAAGATCAGGGGGCTGATATCGAGGGAATGTCACTCAAAGATCTGGAGGAGGCAAGCGAAGTATTTGCCCTCCCGGATGGCAGATATCTGATCGTGGAAGCTTAAATTTTTATAAATTTCCCGGAATGGGATTGACAAAAGAAAAAATGTTTATTATACTCAAAAAGTTTGCAAAGCAGGCAGAATGAGAACGTCCTTTTGCAGCAGAAAAAGACTGTAAAAAAGGCATTTTGACAAGGAGAAAACTACATGAAAAATTATGATGTGATTATTATTGGGGCAGGTCCTTCCGGCATTTTCTGTGCATATGAACTGATCCATGCCAACAAAGACCTGAAGATTTTAATGATTGAAAAAGGACGCCGTATCGAAAACAGACAGTGTCCAAAGAGAAAGACAAAAGTATGTGTAGGCTGTCAGCCATGTTCCATCACGACCGGATTTGCCGGAGCAGGAGCATTCTCCGATGGAAAATTATCTTTATCCCCGGACGTAGGTGGAAATCTTCCGGAGATTTTAGGATATGATGAGACTGTTACATTATTAAAAGAATCCGATGATATTTATTTAAAATTCGGAGCAGATACAAAAGTTTACGGTGTGGATAAAGAAAAAGAAATCCGCGAGATCCGTAGAAAAGCAATCACAGCAAACTTAAAACTGATCGAATGTCCAATCCGTCACCTTGGAACAGAGGAAGGATACAAGATTTATTCCAGATTGCAGGAGCATCTGTTAGAGCAGGGTGTTGAGATGGAATTCAATACCATGGTCAAAGATATCATCATTGAAGATGGCCAGGTAAAAGGACTTGTGACAGACAAAGATGAAACATACCATGCAAAAGAGGTTGTTTCGGCAGTCGGACGTGAGGGAGCAGACTGGTTCTCACACATCTGTAATGGTCATGGGATCGAGACGCAGGTTGGTACGGTAGATATCGGTGTCCGTGTGGAAGTGCGTGATGAGGTTATGGAATTCTTAAACGATAACCTTTACGAAGCAAAATTAGTTTACCACACACCTACATTTGACGATAAAGTGCGTACATTCTGTACGAATCCATCCGGTGAAGTAGCAACTGAGTACTATGACAATGGACTTGCAGTTGTAAACGGACACGCTTATAAATCCAAAGATTTAAAGACAAACAACACCAACTTTGCAATTCTTGTATCCAAGAATTTCACAAAGCCATTTAAAACACCAATCGAGTACGGAAAACAGATTGCACAGCTTTCCAACATGCTCTGCGACGGAAAAATTTTAGTACAGACCTTCGGTGATTTCAGAAGAGGAAGAAGAACGACAGAGGAGCGTCTCTGCAGAAATAACCTGATCCCTACTTTAAAGGATGCAGTACCTGGAGATCTTTCCCTTGTATTCCCACATCGTATTATGGTGGATATCGAGGAGATGATCCTTGCACTTGATAAGGTAACACCGGGTATTGCAAGTGATGAGACTTTATTATATGGTGTCGAAGTAAAATTCTACTCGAACAAGGTTGTTGTAAACAGAGACTTTGAGACAAGCGTAAAAGGTCTTCGTGCCATCGGTGACGGAGCATCTGTAACCCGTGGACTGCAGCAGGCATCCGCAAACGGAATCTCTGTTGCAAGAAGTATTTTAAAATCTATGGAAGCTTAAAAGAAAAGCATGAAAAATATTAGAAAAAAAATTGCACTGATATGTCTGCTCTGCTTTTCCTTTCTGCTCACAGGATGTAAGATTGGAAATAAGGAAGTGATTGTCTCAAACACATTGAACAACCGCCAGGTATTTCGAATCGGAAACGTGTCCTGTGGGCTGAAAGAGGCGAAGGTATATCTTGTGAATTACCAGAATATTTACGGAACTGCCTATGGACTTGATCTCTGGCAGCATGATTTTGGAGACAGTTCTCTGGAAAATTATGTGAAAAATATCACAATGCAGGAACTGGCACAGGTGGTCTGCTTAGACCAGCTTGCAAAAGAAAAAGAAATGGAGCTTTCCGAAGAAGAAAATGGAAAGATCGCCCAGGCAGCAGAGGAGTACTTTGCATCTCTCACGGAGGATGAGACTGCCTATATGGGTGTTTCGGAGAGTGACATCAAAGAGTACTATGAGCATTATGCGCTGGCACAGAAAGTGTACCATTCACTCACAAAAGCTGTGAATGAGGAGGTCAGCGATGATGAGGCACGGGTGATGGAAATCATGCAGATTTTTATTTCGGATGAGAGCCGGGCAAATGAAATTGCATCCAGATTAGCCCAGGGAGAAGATTTTGCAACACTCGCCAATAACTATAATGAGCTTAGCAGCATTCAGGTAAATGTTTCCAGAGATGAACTTCCGGATGCGGTAGAGCAGATTGCATTTCAGATGGAAAATGATGAAGTTTCCGGTAAAATCACAGTGGATGGAGGCTTTTATTTCATTAAATGTCTGAACAAATACAATCAGGAGTTGACGGAGGCAAACAAAGCCAATATTGTAGACAAAAGAGAAAAAGAAGCTTTTGATGATGAATACAATGAATTTGTTTCTTCTTTGAATTCCAATATCAATGAAAATCTCTGGGAGAATCTGGAACTTGAGACGGGTTCCGGGATGAAAACAGATACATTTTTTGAAGTTTTTAATACTTATTGTGGTGATATGTAATATCACCACAATTTTTTCGAGGGAAAAAGATATGACGAAGGATATGACAAACGGATCTCCAATGAAACTGATTCTTGGATTTTCCGTACCACTTTTGTTTGGATTTTTATTTCAGCAGTTTTACAATTTAATGGATACTTTGATCGTAGGACGTTTTCTTGGAGTAGATGACCTTGCAGCGGTAGGTTCTACAGGCTCCGTCAACTTCCTGATCATTGGATTCTGTATGGGAGTGTGCAACGGATTTGCAATTCCTTTAGCACACAAATTCGGCGCAGGAGACTATAAGGGCATGCGTGGATTTATGATGAATGCCATTTACCTCTCCGCAATTTTTGCAGTGGTCATGACGATTATGACAGTCATTTTCTGTATGCCGATTCTGGAGCTGATGCGCACACCGGAAAATATTATTGACGGTGCCTACCAATATATTGTGATCATTTTCTGGGGAATCCCGGTCACATATCTGTACAATCTGGTTTCCGGTATTATCCGTTCCATGGGGGACAGCAGGACACCGGTTGTTTTTCTGGTGATCGCAGCGGTCATTAATATCGGACTGGATCTGTTTTTTATCGTAGTGCTCGGAACCGGAGTGGAAGGCGCAGCATGGGCAACGGTAATTTCACAGTTGATCTCCGGTATCGGATGTCTTATTTACAGTATCAAACATTTTGAGATCCTGCGGCCGAGCAGAGAGGAAATGCAGATAAATAAAACGTATATGATGACACTGTGCGGCATGGGTGTCCCGATGGGATTGCAGTATTCCATCACGGCGATCGGAAGCGTTATCTTACAGAGTGCAGTCAATTCCCTTGGTTCTGACGCGGTTGCAGCAATGACAGCCGGAAGTAAGATCGGAATGTTTTTCTGCTGTCCGTTTGATGCGTTAGGTTCCACCATGGCAACCTACGGCGGTCAGAATGTCGGAGCAAAAAAACTGGATCGTGTCTCCGAAGGTTTAAAGGCAGCGTCCATTTTGGGATGTGCGTATGCGGTGCTAGCATTTGTCATTATGATCTTCTTCCGTGGGGCACTGGCAGGCTTCTTTGTCGGAACGGCAGCACCGGAAGTGGTTTCCAATGCAGGACTGTTTTTATTGATCAACAGTGCATTTTATATTCCGCTGGCATTTGTTAATATCGTGCGCTTCCTGATCCAGGGAATGGGCTACAGCAAATTTGCTATTCTGGCGGGTGTGTTTGAGATGGTTGCAAGAACATTGGTCGGATTTGCGTTTGTGCCTGTTTTCGGCTACGTGGCAGCGTGCTTTGCAAGCCCGGTGGCATGGATCTTTGCGGATGCATTTTTATTCCCGGCATATTTCCATGTTCTGAAAAAGACGAAGAAGCTGTTGTACAAAGAAGAATAGTATGTTATAGCAAAACGCGAAAGGGAAAAGTATGAGTATATTAAACGTGGAACACCTGACACACGGATTTGGTGACAGGGCAATTTTTAATGATGTGTCCTTCCGTCTGTTAAAAGGAGAACATATTGGATTAGTCGGCGCCAACGGCGAGGGAAAATCCACATTTATGAATATCGTGACCGGAAAGCTTATGCCGGACGAGGGAAAAGTGGAATGGGCGAAAAACGTCCGTGTCGGTTATCTCGACCAGCACTCCACACTGACCAAAGGAATGACAATCGAGAGTGTGTTAAAATCGGCGTTCGCATGGCTGTTTGAACTCGAAGAAAACATGAACCAAATCTGTGACAGGCTTGGCGAGGCAGAACCGGACGAGATGGATGCGATGATGGAGGAACTCGGAGTCATTCAGGATACACTTACCATGCATGATTTTTACATCATTGATGCGAAGGTGGAGGAAGTGGCGAGAGCGCTCGGTCTGCTTGATCTCGGACTGTCCCATGATGTCACGGATTTAAGCGGTGGACAGCGTATGAAAGTTCTTCTGGCAAAGCTTTTGCTGGAAAAACCGGATATCCTCCTTTTGGATGAGCCGACGAACTATCTCGACGCAGAGCATATCGCATGGCTGAAACGCTATCTGCAGGAGTATGAGAATGCATTTATCTTAATCTCCCACGATATCCCGTTTTTGAATGACGTTGTGAATATTATTTATCATATGGAAAATCAACGTCTGGATCGTTATGTCGGAGACTATGATAAGTTTCAGGAAGTCTATGAGGTGAAAAAATCCCAGTTAGAGGCGGCTTACCGCAAACAGCAGCAGGAGATCAGTGAATTAAAGGATTTTGTTGCGCGGAACAAAGCGCGTGTTGCCACAAGAAATATGGCAATGTCCCGCCAGAAGAAGTTAGACAAAATGGATGTCATTGAGCTTGCTGCCGAGCGTCCGAAGCCGGAATTTAATTTCAAACTCGGAAGAACACCGGGACGCTATATTTTCGAGACGAAAGACCTTGTGATCGGATATGACGAACCGCTGTCAAAACCGTTAAATATCTCCATGGAGCGTGGACATAAAATCGCACTTGTCGGCGCCAATGGAATCGGTAAGACGACACTGTTAAAGAGTATTTTAGGATTGATCCCATCGCTTGGCGGTTCTGTGGAACTCGGCGAGAATCTGGAGATCGGATATTTTGAGCAGGAGATCAAAGGCGAGAACAGGAACACCTGTATCGATGAGATCTGGGAAGAATTCCCGTCTTTCAGCCAGTACGAAGTGCGTTCTGCCCTTGCAAAATGCGGACTTACGACCAAACATATCGAAAGCCTTGTCCGCGTGTTGAGCGGTGGAGAGCAGGCAAAAGTAAGACTCTGCAAATTGATCAATAAATCGACCAATGTTCTGCTCTTAGACGAGCCGACCAATCATCTGGATGTCGATGCGAAGGACGAATTAAAACGTGCGCTTCAGGAATACCGCGGCAGTATCCTTCTGATCTGCCATGAACCGGAATTCTATCAGGATATTGTCAATGAAGTCTGGGATTGCTCGAAGTGGACAACAAAGATTTTGTAGTATAAAAATAAGCATAATGAAAAGGAAAAACATTGACATTTTCATCACAAAGTATTATCTTGATGTCAGTAATAATTCCTATTATTAGATGATAAAAACATATGGAGGCCATTATGAAAGATACCTATATTTCAGAAGCAGTAAAGTATATCGGAGCAGACGATACCACATTAGATTTATTCGAGAGCCAGTACCAGATCCCGAACGGAGTTTCTTATAATTCCTATGTGATCCTGGATGAAAAAGTTGCGGTTATGGATACCATTGATGAGCGGAAAACAGATGAGTGGTTTGCAAATCTTGAGAATGTGTTAAACGGAAGAACGGTAGACTATCTTGTCATTTCCCATTTAGAGCCGGATCATGCGGCAAATATCAAACGTGCGGCAGACAAATTCCCACAGGCACAGCTTGTACTGAGCGCAAAGGCAAAAGCGATGCTGCCACAGTTTTTTGATATCGCACATTTAGAAGAGCGCTGCCTTGTGGTAAAAGAGGGAGATACATTAGAGCTCGGAACACATAAGCTGCATTTTGTGATGGCACCGATGGTACACTGGCCGGAGGTCATGGTGGAATATGAAGAGACGGAAAAAATCCTTTTCTCTGCAGACGGATTTGGAAAATTCGGTGCGCTGAGCGCAGAGGAAGAGTGGACAGACGAGGCGAGAAGATATTTTATCAATATCGTTGGAAAATACGGTGTGCAGGTTCAGACACTGCTCAAAAAAGCGGCAGCGTTAGACATTCAGACGATCTGCCCGCTGCATGGACCGGTTTTGAAAGAAAATCTCGGTTTTTATATCGGAAAGTATCTTACATGGAGCAGCTATGAGCCGGAAGAGGACGGTGTTTTAGTTGCCTGCGCATCCATTCATGGAAATACAAAAGCAGCCGCTGAAAAAATGGTAGAAGTACTCCGTGCAAACGGGGCATCCAAAGTAGTATTTATGGATCTGACCAGAGACGATATGGCAGAGGCAGTTGCAGATGCTTTCCGCTATGGAAAGATCATTCTTGCAGCAGCTTCCTATGATGCAGGAGTATTTCCTCCGATGGAAGATTTCCTGCACCGCCTTGTACATAAGAACCTCCAGAAACGTACTTTCGGACTGATCGAGAACGGGTCATGGGCACCTTGCGCAGCAAAAGGCATGAAGGGTATTCTCGAGGGTATGAAAGAGGTAAACGTATGTGAGAATGTTGTGAGCATCAAATCCACAATGAAAGACACAGATGTTGCCAAAATGGAAGAACTCGCAAAGGAAATCCTTGCATAAAACTGGTACAAATTTACAGAAGTATATCTTAAAAAATATTTCGTTGACAATCGCAAAAAGGACATATATACTAGAAAATAATAGGGGTTAATGGGTTGGAGGTAGTGATTATGAAGTGTCCTTTTTGCAGCAGCGAAAACACAAGAGTCATTGACTCAAGACCGGCAGATGATAATAATTCCATCCGCCGAAGAAGACTTTGTGATGATTGTGGGAAGAGATTTACGACATACGAGAAAGTGGAGACCATTCCACTCATCGTCATTAAGAAGGATAATGCCCGTGAACAGTATGATCGTTCCAAGATCGAAGCCGGTGTATTAAGAGCATGCCATAAGAGACCGATTTCTGTGAATCAGATCAATCAGCTTGTCGATGAAGTTGAAACAGAGATCTTTAACAGAGAGGAAAAAGAAATCCCAAGTACATCGATCGGAGAGATCGTAATGGATAAGATCAAGAATCTCGATTCCGTTGCATATGTACGTTTTGCATCTGTTTACCGTGAATTTAAGGATGTGAATACTTTTATGAGCGAATTGAAAAAGATGCTTGATAAATAGGGGTTAAGTTCTAAAACAGATTTGTCGATATTATATCATGAAGAACAGAATTGCGTTTATAGTAGCGAAGCTCAGCATTGAATGTTTATGATATTGTTTTAGTGGAGAAGATTGTATGAATATATCGGGGATCCGCACAGGCGCGGGATTTTATGATTACAATTCCATAAAGATAAATGAAGTTCGAAGCCAGCAGATTCAGGAGGCAAGGGAGAGCGAGCAGATACCGGTAACAGGTACTGTGGAACAGAATGACAGTACGGATGCAAAAGTCGAACAGATACCGGCAGCACAGAAAGAAGATTACGGAGTTGCCGATTTTAATTCAAAATATCAGCCCGATGCGTCTTACGATTTGAAAGGCGTCGACAGTGATATTTCAAAGCTGGATGTGGAAAAAGCATTGTCTGATTTGAAAAAAGATCAGGTATTGCAGCAGTATCAGTTCTTTGTTGGTGACGATGCGTTTGCATCTACGGAGAAGCTGAAACAGGTAAGAGAAGAAGAAAACTTCTGGTTATAAATGATTTATGATACCGTATGAAATTCATACGGTATTTTTCTGCGGAAAAGAAAGTGAAAGGGACAGACATTCATGTTGGAAAAATTTTATCCCGGGGAATATTTGGATTCCACCTATGTGATCGACTTTGACAGGCTCTACGAGGAGGGCTATCGGGGAATTATCTTTGATATTGATAATACACTTGTGCCGCATGGCGCACCTGCAGATGAGCGGGCATGTGCTTTATTTGCACATTTAAAGGAATTGGGGTTTCAGTGTATGCTGTTGTCAAACAACAAAGAACCGCGCGTAAAAATGTTCAATGATGCGGTACATGTTTCTTATATTTATAAAGCAGGAAAGCCAAAACCGGGAAATTACCGCAAGGCAATGCAGGAGATGGGAACAGATACCACGAATACCATTTTCATCGGAGATCAGATTTTTACGGATGTTTACGGTGCCAATCTTGCCGGAATCAGAACCATTCTGGTGAAACCAATCCATCCAAAAGAGGAGATTCAGATCGTATTAAAAAGGTATCTGGAAAAAATTGTTTTATTTTTCTATGCCAGATACCAGAAAAAGCAAAATAGATAGAAAGAAAAAAGGAGTCATAAAAAATGAAAATCGCAATTGGAAACGATCATGCAGCAACAGAATTAAAATTTATCATCATGGACTATGTGAAAAGTCTTGGACACGAAGTTGTAAATTTTGGAACAGATGGCAATGAGAGCTGTAATTACCCGGAGTTCGGAGAGAAAGTAGGACGTGCAGTTGTAGGCGGCGAGGCTGACTGCGGAATCCTGATCTGCGGTACCGGAGTAGGAATCTCCATCGCAGCAAATAAGGTAAACGGTGTCCGTGCAGCAGTATGTTCCGACTGTGCAACTGCAAGACTGGTAAAAGAGCATAATAATGCCAATATTATTGCATTTGGCGCGCGTATTGTCGGAAGCGAGCTTGCAAAAGACATTGTAAAAGCATATTTAGATGCAGAATTTCAGGGTGGAAGACATCAGACAAGAATTGATATGATCCACGAAATTGAGACAAGAAACTAGAAAATATGGGAAAAAGATAGCTTTTTATTCAGAGAAACATGGTGTTTCCACAAAAAAAGCTTGAAAAGTGTGGCTATTTATTATAAAATAGAAAAATCAGAGAGCCTTGTGCTCGTACGCAATTTTTTAAGGAGGAAGTTTGAATGATTTCAGCAGGCGATTTCAGAAATGGTATCACTATTGAATTAGAAGGTAACATTTATCAGATTATCGAATTCCAGCATGTTAAACCAGGTAAAGGTGCAGCATTTGTAAGAACTAAGTTAAAGAATATTAAGAGTGGTGGTGTAGTTGAGAAGACATTCCGTCCAACAGAGAAATGTCCTCAGGCACGTATCGAGAGAAAAGATTATCAGTACTTATATGCTGATGGTGATTTATATTACTTCATGGACGTTGAGACTTACGACCAGATTGCATTATCCAAAGATGATATCGGTGATGCATTAAAATTCGTAAAAGAGAACGAGATGGTTAAGTTATGCTCTCACAACGGAAGTGTATTCTCCGTAGAGCCACCTCTCTTCGTAGAGTTAAAAATCACAGATACAGAGCCAGGATTCAAAGGCGATACAGCTACAGGTGCTACAAAACCGGCAGTTGTTGAGACTGGTGCAACTGTATATGTTCCATTGTTCGTTGAGCAGGATGATGTGATCAAGATTGATACACGTACAGGTGAATACTTATCACGTGTTTAATGCGGACAAGTAGTTTTTCATGACGATTCATAACAGACAACCCCGGAAGTTTATATTTCCGGGGTTTTTCTTGTGCATTTTTTGTATATTTCTGTGTTTTTTTGCGTGAAACTTGACTTTCCATGAGCAGGATTCTAAAATAAAAGCTAAGAAAAAAAGACAAGCTGTTCTGTGTATAGAAAAAAGCACCGGACAGGACAAGGGGGAAATCGCAATGAAGATTTTAAACGGTAAAGTATTTGAAAATGGAAAATTCGTTGAGAAGGAAGTAGCGACAGATGGCAGCTTTTTCGCAGCAGATTCCGGCGATGGAAAGGAAATCGACGCAGCGGGCTGTTATGTGATTCCGGGACTGATCGATATTCATTTTCATGGCTGCGCAGGAGTTGATTTCTGTGACGGAACCGTAGAGGCGATGCGCCACATGGCAGAGTATGAGCTGCAAAATGGTATCACTTCCATTCACCCTGCAACGATGACATTGTCGGAGGAGGAACTGACCACGATCAGCAAAGCTGCAAAAACATTTCATGAGGAGCAGAAAGCGGATGAGACGCTGCTTACAAAAGAGGCTGAGTTAGTCGGAATTTATATGGAAGGACCTTTTATTTCCATGGAGAAAAAAGGTGCTCAGAATCCATTATATGTGCATAAACCTGACGCGGAGATGTTCCGCAGGCTGCAGAAGGAGGCGGACGGATTATACCGTGTCTGCGTTGTGGCACCGGAAGAACCTGGAGCAATGGAATTTATTGACAGCGTAAAAGGGGAAGTGCGCGTGTCAGTGGCACACACAACCGCCGATTATGATACTGCAAAGGAAGCATTTGAACATGGTGCGAGACAGGTGACACATCTTTACAATGCAATGCCTCCATTTACCCACAGAGCACCGGGTGTGATCGGGGCAGCCTGTGACAATGAAAATGTTATGGTTGAGATGATCTGCGATGGTGTACATTTGCATCCATCCACTATCCGCACAAGTTTTAAGATGTTTGGAAAAGACAGGATCATTCTGATCAGCGACAGCATGATGGCAACCGGTATGCCGGATGGAATCTATTCTCTGGGCGGACAGGAAGTTCAGGTACATGGCAATAAGGCGACTCTCACAGTGGACGGTGCGATCGCAGGATCTGCAACCAACTTATTTAATTGTATGAAATTCACAGTAAAAGAGGCAGGACTTCCATTCGAGGATGTTGTGGCATGTGCAACAGAAAATCCGGCAAAAGCAGTTGGACTGTGGGAGAAATATGGAAGTATCGACAATGGCAAATATGCCGACTGTGTGATCGTGGATGAAGATTTTAACATCAGACAAATTGTAAAGCATGGAAAGACCGTTTTGTAGAACTTGTAAATTTTTATAGGAACAGAGAAAAGGGGCAGTTTGGAGATTATCCGGAACTGCCCTTTTTCATCAGGCGGTAGAGCCAGAGCAAAGCAAGGACGCAAAGCGCGATCTGACTGATTAAAAGGCCGGTCAGGTAACCTTTGATACCGATAACTGGAATCAGAAATATAATAAAAAGAATACGGATCAGGCAGGAGAAAAGGTTTAAAAACAGTGTGATTCCAGGTTTCCCAAGTCCATGGAAGATGCTGTTTAATGTGCTTCCGAGATAAAGAAACGGGCAGATCCAGCTCATTGTAACGATAAAAGTGGCGCTGAGTGCATTTTTAAAAATAAAGTTGCCAATAAAATCACCGAGAACTAAAAGTCCGATCGTGCAGAGCAGACCGAGCAAGAGACAGGACTCGGTTGTTTTTATAATGGCTTCCCGGATGAGTCTGTCATTGTGTTTCGCCTGAGCTTCGGAGACGACTGGAAGCAGAAGGACTGAGATGGAATTGGTCAGGACGGTTGGAAACATGATAATGGCAAATGCCATTCCGGTCAGGATGCCATAGATACTGAGCGCATCAGAGGAACTGTATCCAAACAATTTTAGCTGGTATGGTATAAGCAGATTTTCGATAGTTGTAAATAAATTAAGCGTCAGGCGATTGAGCGTCAGAGGAAACGACATGGTAAGCAAAGACCATGTCGTTTTTCTTATATTGCCTTTACAGGCTCCAAAACCGATAAAGCTTAAGGAGACAAGCATTCCTGCAAATTCACCAAGTACAAGCCCCCACACGGCGTCAGAGATGGCAATGGATCGGCCGTTACTCTGTGCAACGAGATAAATCAGATAGACACCCCCGACACGCGCTGACTGCTCTGCAAGCTGGGAGAGAGACGGCACAAGCGCTTTTTTTAATCCGTAATAATAACCGTTAATGCAGGAGTGGATACTGCACGGAACATAACAGAATGACAGTATTTTGATCAGCGGGGCGCAGCGCGTTTCCTGCAGAAACGAGCCTGCGATAAATTCAGAATGATTCCACATAAAAAGGCCGGTAAAAACAGACAGGCATACAGATAGAATCAGTCCGATCAGCAGATAAAATCTGGCTCCTGCAGGATTTTGCTTCCCAATCTCACTGGATACAAATCTTGAGACAGATGTCTGGATTCCGGCAGAGGTCAGGGAAAAACAAAGAGCCATAACAGGAAAAATCAGCTGGTAAATTCCGAGACCTTCTGCACCAATTGTGCGTGAGAGGAATATCTTATAGAAGAAACCAATGAAACGGGAGAGTATGCCGGCAGTTGTGAGCAGCAGGGTTCCGGTAAATAAAGTTCTTTTTACAGATAGATTTTTTGACATTTGACCTCCCGGGATTAGAATTTCTGGACACCAAATGAGTGCATTTGGAAGTGCCGGATTCATCAATTTAGTATATGAGAGAAGTGAGGAGAAAATGAGTAAACAGATTTATCTGGATAATGCGGCGACAACTCAGATGTCTGATGCTGTAAAACAGGCGATGGAACCTTATTTACAGGAAAATTATGGAAATGCATCCACAGCCTACAGTATCGGTGAAGATGCGGGAAGAGAATTGGAAAAATCGAGGGAAGTCATTGCGGCAACCCTGCATGCAAAAACCTCAGAGATTTATTTTACATCAGGCGGTTCGGAGTCTGATAACTGGGCAGTAAAAAATATTGCAGCCGCTTGTAAGAAAAAAGGGCGGCATATTATAACAACCAACATTGAGCATCACGCCATTTTGAATTCCTGCGAGTATCTGGAAAAACTGGGATATGATGTTACTTATCTGGAAGTGGACGGGGATGGATTGATTTCGCCGGAACAGGTAATGGATGCTATAAGACCGGATACAACGTTGATTTCCGTGATGTTTGCCAATAACGAAGTCGGAACGATCGAACCAATTTATCAGATTGGAAAAATTGCGCGCGAAAAACAGATTTTATTCCATACAGATGCTGTGCAGGCGTATGCGCAGATACCACTTTCGGTAAATTATTATCCAGTCGATCTGCTGAGCGCAAGTGCACATAAATTTCATGGGCCAAAGGGCGTTGGCTTTTTGTATATCCGTGATGGCATTGATATCCCATCTTTTATCCATGGCGGAAGTCAGGAGAGAGGAAAACGTGCCGGTACGGAGAATGTAGCCGGAATTGTAGGAATGGCGAAAGCAGCAGAGATTGCTTGCGGAAACATGAGAAAAAGAGTGCAAAAAGAAATTATGCTTCGCAATTATCTGATCGAACGTGTGATGCATGAAATTCCGGATGTAAAATTGAATGGACATCGCAGTATCCGGTTACCGGGCAATGTGAATTTTAGTTTTAAAGGACTTGAGGGGGCATCGCTGTTGATTTTGCTGGACGAAGATGGAATCTGTGCATCAGGCGGTTCCGCATGTAATACAGGTGAAGAACGGATTTCTTATGTGATCAAGGCATTGGGAGTGCCGGAAGAATATGCACCAGGCACGATAAGAATCACACTCTGTGGCAATACGACACGGGCAGATGTGGATGCAGCGCTTGTTTCATTAAAACGCAATATTGCTGTCCTGCGCGGTTAAACCAGAGTTTAACTTATGAACTGCCGCCTGCAGGTGGTGTTACGGATTTCCAGAGCTACTGTATTGCATGCATAACAACTTTATAAAATAAAAAATAGAACTGTTTGTTTTCAGGAGCGCTTCCGCTTGTTGTCGCTGGCAG
>OBAS01000061.1_pt1 | contig 151193 bp, 129 predicted proteins | sample 1517591 | NCBI WGS metagenome assembly OBAS01 (sample SAMN04571700, study PRJEB22368) | human gut metagenome | biome: human gut; material: stool | host: Homo sapiens | place: Luxembourg | collected 2012-10-05
ACAGACCGCAAAAGCGGTCTGCTATTTGTCAAGGTACTCGTATTCTACCGTTTACAATTTTTCTGCAAAATAAGCAAAACAAAATGGAGATTTAAGCCACATCGGCCTGAATCTCCATTTCATTTTGCTTATTTTATCTCTATAACAATTACTAATTCTTATTTTTTCTCGGTAGTACTTCCAAATCCGCCATTACGGATTCCGGTAGCTTCATCATCTACAGTAATACCATACTCAACAAAAATCCCCTGCATAAAACCTGTTCCGGCCTGAATATTCACAGCTTTACCTTCATTACTGTCATTGGTAATCTTCGCAAAGATATGACCTTCATTATCAGAATAAAAATAATCACTGTCAATGATACCTACTGTGTTATTCAGCTGCAGACGGAATTTAAATCCCAGTCCACTTCTCGGGTAGCATTTCAATACCCAGTCCTGCTCCATTTCCACACGGACTCCCGTTGGAATCTTGGCTGTTTCACCCGGATTCAGTACAATATCCGCAGGTGCAAAGAAATCATATCCTGCACTTCCGGCTGTTGCCCTTACAGGAAGAGAAATTTTCTCATAAGTGTCCTGTATTTCTTTATCATCCGCTGCCGGGAATGTATCTTTCCAGTCCTTTGCAAACTGCTCCGGACTTACTTTATGAAATTTTGCAATTCGTTTCATGCTGCCTCCTGTTTATTCGCCTGTTCCTGCTCTTTAATTATCACAATGCAGAACGACTTTGCCTTCACGAAGTGTAGAAGGAACATCTATCACACGCTGATTGGATGAGCCCTTCCAGCGAAGAGAAGTATCTCTTTTATCAATCTGAAATTCACCGTCCACACAGACATCCAAATACTGTACAATCTCTTCATTACAGATTTCTTCCCATAAGGAACCTGTATACAGCCAGATCGTCTTATTTGGATATTTCTCACGAATTTTTTTTGCGAAAGCAGTAACCGTAGAAATATTAGATGGATGCAGCGGATCACCTCCCGAAAAAGTGATGCCGCCGATATAATCCTTATCCAGTTCTGTAAAGATCTCTGCTTCTTCTGCTTCCGTAAACGGAAGGCCTCCGTTTGGATCCCAGGTGATCGGATTCTGGCATTCCCGACAGCAGTGATTGCAGCCGGCAACCCAGAGTACTACCCGAAGTCCGTCTCCGTTCAGCATATCATCCTTGGTTATATTATGATATCTCATAGTTATGCTTCTTCCGGTACATCCTTAATACTGAAGCTCATTCTTCCCATCTTGTCTTTACCCATGCAGATAACTTTTACCTTATCGCCAAGTGTCAGAACATCTTCTACACGATTGATTCTGTGATCACTGATCTTGGAAATATGAACCATTCCTTCTTTGCCAGGAGCAAACTCAACAAATGCACCAAATTCTTTAATGCTGACAACTGTACCTTCAAAGATCTGTCCTGCTTCAAAATCAGTTGCAATTGTTTTAATCATTTTCTTTGCTTCATCCATACCATGCTGGTCAACGCCACAGATAGATACTGCACCTTCATCTGTGATGTCGATCTGAACACCTGTACGTTCGATGATTGCATTGATCGTTTTTCCTCTCTGTCCGACTACATCACCGATTTTCTGAGGGTCGATCTGAATCTGTACGATCTTCGGCGCATATTTGTTGACATGATCACGAGGAGCTGCAATGCATTTCTCCATAACTTCTGTAAGAATATATTCTCTTGCTTCTTTTGTTCTGCGGATAGCTTCTTCTACGATCTGTCTTGTCAGACCATGAATCTTGATATCCATCTGAATTGCAGTGATACCATCATGTGTACCTGCAACCTTAAAGTCCATATCTCCAAAGAAATCTTCCAGGCCCTGAATATCTGTCAGAACGATGTAGTCATCATCTGTAGCGCCTGTTACCAGACCACAGGAAATACCTGCTACCGGTTTACGGATCGGCACACCTGCTGCCATCAGAGACATCGTAGATGCACAGATACTTGCCTGAGAAGTGGAACCATTGGATTCAAAAGTCTCAGATACTGTACGGATCGCATATGGGAACTCTTCTGCTGACGGAAGTACTGGAACAAGAGCTCTCTCTGCAAGTGCACCATGACCGATCTCACGACGTCCCGGTCCTCTGGATGGTTTTGTCTCACCTACAGAATAAGACGGGAAGTTGTAATGATGCATATATCTCTTGGATGTTTCAAACTCATCAAGTCCGTCAATTCTCTGAGCCTCAGAAAGAGGAGCCAGAGTTGTCATTGTGCAGATCTGAGTCTGTCCACGTGTAAACATGGCGGATCCATGTACTCTCGGGATGATATCAACTTCTGCAGCCAGAGGACGAATCTGCGTGATCTGACGTCCATCCGGACGTTTGTGATCTTTGAGGATCATCTTACGAACAGTCTTCTTCTGATACTGATATACGGCTTCGCCAAGAACAGCCAGCCATTCTTCATTATCTGCAAATGCATCCTGAAGTCTTGCTGTGATCTCACGGATATTTTCTTCTCTTGTCTGCTTGTCATCTGTAAAAACAGCTTCTTCCATTTCTTCCGGAGGCACGATCTTCTTAATTGCTTCAAACAGTTCTTCCGGAACTGCACAGGAAGCATACAGATGTTTTTCTTTACCACATTCAGCTACGATCTTGTCGATAAAACGGATGATCTCCTGGTTTACATCATGTGCCTTATAGATTGCTTCAATCATAGTATCTTCCGGAACTTCATTTGCACCGGCTTCGATCATGATGACTTTTTCTCTTGTGGAAGCAACTGTCAGCTGAAGATCAGAAAGTTCTTTCTGAGCCAGAGACGGGTTGATAACGAATTCACCGTCGATCAGACCTACCTGTGTAGTTGCACACGGTCCGTCAAACGGAATATCAGAAATGCAGGTTGCAATAGAGGAGCCAAGCATAGCCGGAATCTCCGGATTGCATTCCGGATCTACAGACATAACCATGTTGACCAGAGTTACATCATTTCTGTAATCCTTCGGGAACAGAGGACGCATCGGACGGTCAATAACACGGGAAGTCAGGATTGCATGCTCACTTGCCTTTCCTTCTCTCTTGTTGAATCCTCCCGGGATTTTACCTACGGCATACATTTTTTCTTCGTATTCAACGCTCAGGGGGAAGAAATCGATTCCTTCTCTTGGCTCTTTGGATGCTGTTGCTGTGGAAAGTACAGTTGTGTCACCATAATGCATCAGGGCTGCACCATTTGCCTGCTTTGCAACACGACCAATATCTACAGTCAGTGTTCTGCCGGCTAATTCCATAGAATAACTTTTGTACATATTTTTTCTCCTTTAAATTCTGTGTTGATTATTACTGTTCACAGCAACCAGGTCATTCAGAAGCCCGAAACAACTGAAAAAGCCATTGCAATCAATGGACTTTTCAGTAGTCTCGGAAATAACTTCTTTTTTCCTGTCGCTATAAACCTATAAAACTGCAACATGTAAAAATGGGGCGGATGGTTATCCGCCCCGTCCGCATACTAATTATTTTCTTAAACCTAATTTTTCAATCAGTGCACGGTATCTTTCGATGTCTGTTTTCTTCAGGTATGCCAGAAGTCCACGTCTCTGACCAACCATTTTCAGCAGACCACGTCTGGAATGATGATCTTTGTGATGTGTCTGTAAATGCTCTGTCAGTTCCTGAATTCTTGCTGTAAGAACTGCAACCTGTACTTCCGGTGATCCTGTGTCACCCTCGCATCTTGCATATTCTTTCATGATCGCCTGTTTTTTTTCTTTTGAAATCATTGTGATTTCCTCCTTAAATATAATAATTAATGAACCGCCACATATTAAGAAACGGTTGGAGATTCCAATCTCTGAATATGGGCTGAATTACACCTCGACTAGTATAGCATAAAACATGCAGCATTGTAAACAACTATTTTTTACCGAATGATAAAGTTTTTACCAGCTCTTTTTCTTCCTGAAACCAGTTCTTTCCGGACTCAATATCTCTGCGGATCTGTGCCTTCAGAGCCTCAAAAGAAGTGAACTTCTGTTCCGGACGAATATATTTATAAAAATCAACTCTACATTTCTGCCCATAAAGATCCAGATCACAGTCAAACAGATTTGTTTCTACTCCAAGGAAATTCTCTCCGACTGTTGGTTTATATCCCACATTCGTGATTCCCGGATAATCTCCATCCTCAAGATGCGATACTGTCACATAGACCCCATTCGGAGGCATCAGCTTCGACTTCGGTGGAATGATATTCGCTGTTGGAAAAAAATCCCGATGCCCCATTCCTCTTCCATGTTCAATGACACCTGCCGTAAAAAACGGACTTCCCAGAAGATCTGCAATCTTTTCCATATTTCCTTTTTTCAGTTCTTCACGGATATAAGTACTGCTGATCTTACGGTTGCCATCCATTTCTTTTGCGATCACAATTGTTTCATAGTCGTATTTTTCTCCATATTTTTCCAGAAGTTCCGGAGATCCCTTGCGTTCATGACCAAAACGGAAATCTTCTCCCACAACCACACAGGAAGCCTGAAGATCCCCTTTGAGTATCTGTCGGATAAAAACATCTGCTTTCATATGCTTTATCTGATCATTCAGAGGACATTCCAACAGTATGTCCACGCCCATTTTTTCCAGAAGTATACGACGTTCTTCTGAAGTAAGGATCGTCTGTCTGTCGGAAACAAACGCCATGACCACTGCCAGTTCTCCATATTCTTTTTTTCTGTTCAGGATCGTCTGAATCAGTTTCCTGTGGCCACGATGGATTCCATCGAATTTTCCAAGTGTTACCGCACAGTGGCTGAACTTTGGAAACTGTCCTTCAATCTTTACGTATTCCATATTGTGCTGTTACTCCTGACTTTTATAGCTCACCCGGAGCCTATAAAAACATTTTCTGTGGCTGATAGCGTTTTTTCACCTCATCCCACTGGTAAATTCCCTTGAATCCACCCTGGCTGTCACACATACGTACCCAGCCTTCTTTGTGCTCTCCTCTGACAAATCTCTCAGCAAGCGCATTTCCATTTTCCAGAAGGCGGTCGCCTTCCCGTGTACAAAAAATTTCCGGATAATCCTTCAGGACCTGCCCGATACTGATCACCCGGTCTCCAATTGTACCATTTCTTACCGCTTCCTCAACCTGCGCAAGTGTCATACTGTCTTCCCAGACAAAATTTCCGGATCTGGTGCGGAGCAATTCTTCCATACAGCCGCCACATCCGAGTTTCTGTCCGATGTCATGACATAATGTACGGATATATGTTCCCTTACTACAGGTCACAGAAAATCGCACATATGGAAGCTCTATCTTTTTAATCTCAATCTCATAAAACTGTACAGCACGCGGCTTTCGCTCTACTGTCTTACCTTCACGGGCCAGTTCATAGAGTTTCTTCCCGTCTACTTTCAGAGCAGAATACATCGGTGGAATCTGCTGCTGTTCCCCCAGAAAACTCCTGATCACCGTACGTACCTCTTCTTCTGTTACTTCGACAGGCTTTTCTTCAAGAACCGTTCCTGTCATATCCTGGGTATCTGTTTCCAGCCCCAGATGAAGAAGTGCCTCGTATGTTTTCTGTTTTTCCGTCAGAAGATCAACCAGCTTCGTTGCCTTTCCGAGAACGACCGGAAGCACACCTTCTGCTTCCGGATCCAGTGTCCCGGTATGTCCGATTTTCTTCATATGAAGGATTCCACGGAGTTTTGCAACAACATCAAAAGAAGTATATCCTTTTTCCTTACGGATATTCAATACGCCATCCATTATGCGTTCTCCTCTTCTGTCAGCTGTTTTTCAATTTCTGCTGTAATATTATTGATCACATCATACATAGAGCCCTGCAGGTCACAGCCCGCTGCTCTGGTGTGTCCACCGCCTCCAAAGAAGACTGCCACCTTGCTCACATCTACCCTGCCATTGGAGCGAAGAGATACTTTAAATGACTGTGTCTCCAGCTCATAAATAAAGATTGCTACTTCCACGCCTCGGGTAAGTCGGAGCTGACTGACAATGCCATCCAGATCGCTTCCTGTCACGCCATAAAAATCCATATCTTTCTTTCGAAGATATCCGATGATGCATGTACCGTTCTGAAGAAGAATACTTTCTGCAAGAACTCTTCCCATAACCTGATTCTGGATATATGTTTTCTGATAAAAAGATTCATCTATGATCCTGCTGAACGGGATTCCCGTCTTCATCAGTTCTCCTGCAATCCTCATGGTTTCCGGTGATGTAGAAGAATACTGAAAAACGCCTGTATCATGGATCATTCCTGTATAAACAGCCGTTGCAACCGCAAGATCCACTTTATCCGGATCCAGAATTCCATACAGTACTTCACAGCAGGAGCTAACCTCTCCACGGATATGATTCACATCTGCAAATCCCGAATTGCTCACATGATGATCGATGCATACTGTTTTCTTTGCATGCTCAAACAGATTGTCAGCAAGCGCCAGACGGTCTCTGGCACTTACATCACAGGTAATAAAAAGATCGAAGATTCTTTCTTCTTCCACTTCTGTTTTTATTTCATCGATAGATTCAATATGTCCGAAGATCGGCTTCGGATGGTCCAGATAAACATTCACATCAATATCCGGAAAATATTTTCTGATATACAGATACAGAGCCATACAGGAGCCGACACAGTCGCCATCCGGACGGATATGTCCACCGATTCCGACAGTTTTCACACCTTCCAGCACTTCTGCTATATTTTTCATGAACACACCTCTTACTCTTCCTCAGTCTTCCCTAAAGAAGCATCTCTTCTGGCAACATCATCAATCAGTTTTGACATATTCACACCATACTCAATCGATTCATCAAGAATGAAACGTATCTCCGGTGTATTTCTCAGATTGAGATTTTTTGCAAGTTGTCTTCTGATATATCCCTCTGCCTTATTCAGGCCCTGGATCGTTGCGTCCTTTGCTTCTTTGTTGCCCAGGACACTGATAAATGCCTTGCAGGTCTTAAGATCAGGCGCAACTTCCACAGCCATGACTGAAGTCATTGGATGAATGCGAGGATCTTTGACTTCATTTCTGATGATCGTACTGAGTTCTTTCTGAACCTCACCATTGATCCTTGTATTCTTAATACTGTTTTTTCTCATTTATGATTCACTCCTATCTCGGTATTTCCAATTACCTTGGCACTTCTACCATGATATAAGCTTCTACTTTATCTTCTTCTTTCACATCGTTGAATCCGTCAAATACAAGACCACATTCGTATCCTGCTTTTACTTCTTTAACATCATCCTTGAAGCGCTTCAGAGAAGCAAGTTCACCTTCGAATACCTGCTCGCCTTCACGTGTAATACGTACCTTGCAGTTTCTCTGGAAAATACCATCCAGAACATAACTTCCTGCAATTGTACCGACACCTGAAGCTTTGAACAGCTGACGAACCTCTGCATGGCCGATAACTTTTTCCTCGTATACCGGATCAAGCATACCTTTCATAGCAGCTTCCACATCTTCGATTGCCTGATAAATAACTTTGTAAAGACGAAGATCTACGCCCTCCTGATCAGCCAGCTGTTTTGCCATAGCATCCGGACGAACATTGAATCCGATAATGATCGCATTGGATGTAGCTGCCAGAGATACATCAGACTCATTGACAGCTCCAACACCGCCGTGGATCACACGAACAACAACTTCTTCATTGGACAGCTTGGTCAGACTCTGTTTAACAGCCTCGACAGAACCCTGTACGTCTGCTTTGACGATGATCGGGAGCTCTTTGAGGTCACTTGCCTGGATCTGATCAAACAGGTTATCCAGAGAAAGTTTGCCTTTTGTTTCTTCAAGCAGATGTTTCTTGTTTTCAGTAACGAATGTAGCTGCAAAGCTCTTGGCTTCCTTATCGCTCGGGAATGCCATCAGGATCTCACCTGCATTCGGAACATCACTGAGGCCAAGGATCTCAACCGGTGTAGAAGGACCTGCTTCTTTGACACGTCTGCCTCTGTCATCCATCATTGCACGCACTTTACCACTGCATGCGCCTGCTGCAATAAAGTCGCCTACATGAAGTGTACCTTTCTGTACAAGAATTGTGGCAACCGGTCCCTTACCTTTATCAAGCTGAGCCTCAATAACAAGACCTCTTGCCGCACGATTCGGATTTGCCTTGAGTTCCAGTACCTCTGCAGAAAGAAGGATCATTTCAAGCAGTGTATCGATTCCCTCTCCTGTATGGGCAGATACCGGTACAAAAATAGTACTTCCACCCCAGTCTTCCGGAATCAGTTCATATTCGGAAAGTTCCTGTTTTACTCTTTCCACATTTGCACTTGGTTTATCGATCTTGTTGATTGCAACAATGATCTCAACACCCGCTGCTTTCGCATGGCTGATTGCCTCAACAGTCTGTGGCATAACACCATCATCTGCTGCAACAACAAGTACTGCGATATCTGTGGAGTTTGCACCACGCATACGCATTGCAGTAAATGCTTCATGTCCCGGTGTATCCAGGAATGTGATCTTCTGTCCATTGATCTCAACTACAGATGCACCAATGTGCTGTGTGATTCCACCTGCTTCCCCTCTGGTTACATGTGTATCACGGATTGCATCCAGAAGAGATGTTTTACCATGGTCAACGTGACCCATGACACAGACTACCGGCGGTCTCGAAACCATATCCGCTTCATCTTCTTCGTCTTCTTTCAGAAGTTCTTCGATAACGTCTACTTTCTCTTCCGGCTCTGCGATAATATCATAATCCAGTGCGATCTCCTGTGCTTTTTCAAAGTCGATCTCATGGTTTACCGTTACCATAGTTCCTTCAAGGAACAGTTTTTTAACGATTACAGACGGCTGCATCTTCATAGCTTCTGCGAGCTCACGGATTGTCATTTTCTCCGGAAGTGTGATTTCTTTTACTTCTGGTTTCTTCTCTTCCTGTTTTGGCTGAGGAGTCGGTTTCTGAAGAGCTTTCGGAATTCTGGAAAGATTTCTTCTTCCACCCTGGTTCGGTCTGTTATGACCTGCACCGGATTTCTCAAAGTCTTTCTTTTTGTTCTTATTCTCTCTGTCACGCTCTCTCTTGCTGTCTTTGGATGTTTTTGTCAGTTCTGGTGTAAATACAGCGTCATTCTCTCTTCTTCCGCCGCCATTTCTCTGTCCGCCACGGTTGTTTCCGCCAAAGCGTCCTTCACCTCTGTTATCCGGTCTTCCATTTCCGCCCTGTCCTGGTCTTCCCTGGCCACCCTGCTGCGGGCGTCCACCCTGACCTCTCATCGGACGGCCATTTCCATCACCCTGACGTGCCGGACGACCTTCACCCTGTGGTCTGGCCGGACGATTTCCGTCACGATTCGGACGACCCTGTCCATTATTTCCATTGCGATCAGAAAATCTTTTTTCTCCGCCACGGAAATCACGGTTTCCTCTGTTATCTCCACCACGATTGTCACGGCCTGAATCTCTTCCGTCACGATTATTCTGGCGGTTCTGTCCTCTGTTATTATTGTAACCGGACTGTTCCTGTCTCTGCGGTCTTGCAGAATTGTTCTGTACCGGTGCTGCCTGTCTGATCTCTGTCGGTTTCTTTGTCTCCGGAGTCTCAGACGGTGCCGCTGCCTGCGGTTTCTTTGGTGCTGCTTCTGCAGCCGGTTTCTGCTGTACCGGTTCAGCCGGTTTTACAGCCTGTGGTTTCTGCTGCGGTCTTGCAGCCGGTTTTTTATCTGATGCCGGACGTTTCGGTCTGTTTTTGCCACCGTCACTTGCATTCTGTGCGTGATATACACGAATAATATTTTTTTTCTTTTTGGGAGCCTCTGTCTTCTCTGCTTCCGGTTTAGTTGTTACCATTTTTTCATCTGTTCTGGAATTATCCACGTTGGTAATCTGCTCCTTTCCCCTTTGTGATAAATGTTCTTTTATTCTGGCAGGTCCATGCTCTCTGCTCTTCGGCACATTGATTCCTCCTTCACGTCAATGACTTCGGATCTTGCTAATTCTGGATCACACTGTTTACATTTACTGTTCCATCTTCTCAAGTTCTTTCAGCATTGCTTTCGCAAAGTTCTCATCCTGTACCGCCAGACTGGCACGAAATTCCTTGCCGCAGAATTTTCCCAGTTCCTCTTTATCCGCGAGGAAATATACCGGTACTTCGTAAAACTCACACATATTACGGAATTTTTTCTTTGTATTTTCGGATGCGTCTGCCGCAACCAGTACCAGAAAACCTTTTCCGCTCTTCACAGATTTCTCTGTGGAGAATTCTCCGCTGGCTATCTTACCTGCTTTTGTGGCAAGCCCCAGCAGTGATAAAACTTTATTGTTGTTTTTCAATATCGTTTAACTCCTTTTTCAGGTCTTCATAGACCTCATCCGGTATTGCGGTCTTCAGTGACCGTTCCAGTCCCCGGGTTTTTACGGCTTTTTCCAGACATTCCTGGGAAAGACATACATACGCACCTCTTCCGTTTTTTCTGCCTGTTGCATCAAGCACGATCTCATTCTCCGGAGTTCTCAGTACACGGATCATTTCTTTCTTACTTTTCATTTCTCTGCAGCCGGTACACTGGCGCAGAGGTGTTTTATTCTTTGTCTTCATAGATTATTCTTCAACAGTAGTTTCTTCTGAAACTTCCTCTGTTTCTTCAGTCTCTGTTTTGTCTGACTCTATAGCACCTTCTTCACTGTACTCCTCTTCGTCGTAGTACTCGTCCTCGTCATCATAGTCATACAGTTCTCCAGACTCTCTTGCCTGAGTCTCACTCTTGATATCGATCTTAAATCCGGTCAGACGAGCCGCAAGACGTGCATTCTGTCCTTCTTTACCAATTGCAAGAGACAACTGATAATCCGGAACGACTACCAGTGCAGTCTTTTCATCCGGATCCGCCATAACAGCGATAACCTTTGCCGGACTCAGTGCATTTTCAATCAGGATTGCCGGGTTTTCATCCCAGTTGATGATGTCGATCTTCTCACCACGCAGTTCCTCTACGATGGAATTGACTCTTGCACCGTTCATACCAACGCATGCACCTACCGGATCTACATCCGGATCATTGCTCCATACAGCAATCTTGGTACGGGAACCTGCTTCTCTGGCAATACTCTTGATCTCAACAGTTCCGTCTTTCACTTCGGCAACTTCAGATTCAAACAGGCGTTTTACAAGTCCCGGATGTGTTCTGGACAGAAGGATACGAGGTCCTTTCGGTGTATCTTTGACTTCAAGGATATAAACCTTGATTCTTTCTGTAGGCTCAAATTCCTCACCTTTCACCTGCTCGTTCTCACTCAAGATACCGTCTGCCTTGCCAAGATTTACACTGACATTTTTGCCCATTACACGCTGTACGATACCTGTGACAACTTCTTTTTCCATTCCATAATACTGATCATAAAGGACTTTACGTTCTTCCTCACGGATTTTCTGAAGAATTACGTTCTTTGCATTCTGCGTTGCAATACGGCCGAATTCTTTAGAATGGATCTCAACTTTGATCATATCTCCCAGTTCTGCATTTGTATTGATTTTCTGTGCATCCACCAGGGAAATTTCCAGTGCCGGATCATCTACGAATTCCTTTACTTCACGTTCTGCGTAAACGCTGAAATCACATGTTTCCGGATTGATCGTCACATGCACATTATCTGCTTTACCAAAATGGTTTTTGCAAGCCTGGATCAGGGACTGCTCAATCGCACCCAATAATGTATCCTTGCTGATGTTTTTTTCTTTTTCCAGGATATCCAGGGCTTCCATTAACTCTTTGTTCATTTTTGTTATTTCCTCCTATTTTATCAAAGCATATCTGAATCGTATTTAAAACTCAATTGCCAGACGGATCAGGGCAATATCCTTTTTGTCAAATGTGCGTAACTGCCCGTCCTCATCGATCGTCACACTGCTTTCATCATATGCATTTAAAATCCCACAGAATTCTTTCTGCTTTTCGATTGGACGATAGGTCCGGATCTCTACCAGTTTACCCATGCTTCTGGCAAAATCCTTCTCCTTTTTCAGTGGTCTGTCAAGACCCGGCGAACTGATTTCCATGATATAGCTGTCTTCAATAAAATCGTTCTCATCCAGTTTATCACTGAACGCTCTGCTGACTGCCTCACAATCGTTAACAGTAATTCCACCCGGCTTGTCGATATATCCACGAAGATACCAGTTTCCTGCTTCCTTCACATATTCTACATCTACCAGTTCGAATCCCTGGCCCTCAACGATCGGTGCCAGCAATGCTTCTGCTTTCTGTTCATATTCATCCCGTCTGCTCATATTTCCACCTGCCTTTCGCACATCCGGAGCATCTCGCAAAAAGAGTGGACCGAAGTCCACTCTCTTGTTGTCCGTTATCATGTTAACCTCATTCTAGCACCTTACTTCCGGAAAAGCAAGGTTTTTTTTATATCCTCGGCTTTATGCCCTTCGTATCCCGCTTTGCAAGCCGCACTTTATTCAGTGCATATTCTTTATCATGATAGGAAATCGTATATTCCTGATGACCTGCCAGAAGGTATGCATGCTCCAGATAATCATCGTCTGCCAGTTTCATGCCTCGCACACCAAGTGCTGTTTTCTTCATTGTCGAAACTTCTTGTGTCAGGAATCGCAGGAAGCAGCCTCCATGGCTCTGGAGCACAATCTGCTCCATCTCGGAAGCACTGCCAATAAAGATCAGTTCATCTTCATCCGCCAGCTTTGTTGACGCGATCGTTCGTTTAGCCACATCAAATTCCGCACCTTCTACCAGTTTGCACATAGAAGTCTTTGTCACAAACAGCAACCTGTCTGAACGCAGTTGTCCTACCGGTGCCACATAAAGCATGCGTTCCTGGGAACTGTCATAATTACTGAGATTGTCCACCGGTGTTCCCTTGTCGCGAAAACGGCCAAGCGGTATATCAACGGCTTTGATCGTATGCATCTTGCCTGTATCTGTAAATATACAGATCTTGTCTGTATTCATACAGTTGAATACATATTTATTTTCATTATGAACAGCTTCTTTGTTTCGCTCATAAGCATTTTTATCTATAAGCTTCATATAACCAAAGCGATCCATCAGGAAGCAGACTTCCATCTCTTCCATCTTCTTCTCTTCATAGACAGCTTCTTCTGCATTTTCAATCGCTGTACGGCGTTTTCTTCCGTATTCTTTCTTGATGGCGTCCATGTCTTTGATGATCACGGCCGCCATGGAATCATAATTGTCCAGGATATCTTTATAAAGAGCAATGTTTTTCATCGTCTCTTCATGCTCAGCCTGCAGTGCTTCAATTTCCAGACCGATCAGTTTATACAGACGCATATCCAGAATGGCATTTGCCTGACGTTCTGTAAAAAGAAGTTTTGCAGCAGCCTTCTCACTGGCTTTTGACTTGAATTTAATTCCCTCTGTAATTCCTTCTACCAGACATTTCTTGACCTGTTCACGATTCTTACTGCCACGGAGGATCTCAATGATCAGGTCGATCACATCACACGCTTTGATCAGACCTTCCTGAACTTCCTGTTTTTCCAGTTCTTTGTCCAGCAGTGTGTGATATTTACGTGTTGTGATCTCAAACACAAAATCAACGTGATATTCAATAATCTGCTTCAGGCTTAATGTTTCCGGTCTGCCGTCAGCAACTGCCAGCATATTTACGCCAAACGTATCTTCCAGACGCGTTTTCTTATACAGCATATTGGTCAGATTTTCCACATCGGTATCTTTCTTAAGTTCCAGTACGATACGGATGCCTTCCTTGGAAGACTGATTGGAGATATCTACGATATCTGTTGTCTTCTTTGTTTCTATAAGAGATGCCACATCATTCAGGAACTTGCCAATGTTTGCTCCCAGCATGGTATATGGAATCTCCGTAATGACAAGCTGTTTTCTTCCGCCTTTGAGTTTCTCTACTTCTACTTTTCCACGCAGGCGGATTTTGCCGCTCCCTGTCTCATAGATCTTATGGAGATCATCTTTATTGACCACAATACCTCCGGTCGGAAAATCCGGCCCTTTGATATATCGCATCAGTCCTTTGACACTGATCGTGTTATCTTTCATATATGCTTTGACAGCATCGATAACTTCCCCTAGATTGTGTGGTGGAATACTGGTTGCCATGCCGACCGCAATACCATCTGCACCATTTACCAGAATGTTCGGGATGCGCACCGGAAGTACCGATGGTTCTTTTTCCGTCTCATCGAAGTTCGGAACAAAGTCCACTACATTCTTATCAAGATCACTCAAAAATACATCCTGTGTCAGTTTTTCCAGTCGTGCCTCTGTATAACGCATGGCAGCTGCGCCGTCACCCTCGATTGAACCGAAGTTACCATGTCCGTCTACAAGTGTTCTGCCTTTTTTGAAATCCTGTGCCATAACAACAAGTGCGTCATAAATGGAACTGTCACCATGTGGATGATATTTACCCATGGTATCACCGACAATACGTGCACATTTACGATACGGACGGTCATAGCGGATTCCCAGTTCATACATATCATACAACGTTCTTCTCTGTACCGGTTTCAGACCGTCACGCACATCTGGAAGAGCACGGGAAATGATAACACTCATTGCATAATCGATGTATGATTTCTGCATAATTTCCGAATAATCGGTACGAATTACATTTTCCTGTTTTGTTTCCATATCTTATCCCACCTTATACATCAAGTTCTGCATCGGCTGCATGCTCGTAAATAAATGCCTTACGCGGCGGAACTTCACTGCCCATCAGAACTTCTGTCACACTGGATGCAAGACGTGCATCTTCTATCTCTACGCGTTTCATTCTTCGAGTCTCAGGATTCAGCGTGGTCTCCCACAGCTGTTCTGCATCCATCTCTCCAAGACCTTTATATCTCTGCAAAGTAAAGCTTCCCGGTTTATGTGTCTTACGATATTTTTCAAGTGCTTTATCATCATACAGATATTCTTCCGGTCCCTTTTTCGGCATTGCCTTATAGAGTGGCGGCATCGCAATATATACATGGCCTTCATAGATCAGTTCCGGCATAAAACGATAGAACAATGTCAGAAGCAGTGTGGAAATATGCGCACCGTCAACATCGGCATCCGCCATGATCACGATCTTGTCATAGCGAAGTTTGCTTATATCGAAATCATTTCCATATCCTTCAGAAAATCCGCATCCAAATGCATTGATCATAGTCTTGATCTCCGCATTGGCAAGCACTTTGTCAATGGTTGCTTTTTCAACATTCAGAATCTTGCCTCTGATTGGAAGGATTGCCTGATAATTACGGTTACGGGCTGTTTTTGCAGAACCGCCTGCAGAATCTCCCTCTACGATAAATATCTCACACTGTGACGGATCCTTTTTCTCGCAGTTGGCAAGTTTTCCATTGGAATCAAATGAATATTTCTGTTTTGTAAGAAGATTCGTTTTGGCACGTTCCTCTGTCTTACGGATCTTCGCTGCCTTTTCCGCACAGAAAAGAATCGTTTTCAATGTTTCAAGATTACGGTCAAAATACAGGACCAGCTGCTCTCCCAGTACTTTTCCTGTTGCCTTGGCTGCATCCTGGTTATCCAGCTTTGTCTTTGTCTGACCCTCAAAGCGAGGTGCCGGATGCTTGATTGATACGACTGCCGTCATTCCATTACGGATATCCGCTCCGGTAAAATTCGGATCTTTATCTTTGAGAATACCGATTTCTCTAGCATACGTGTTCATAACTGTTGTAAATGTTGTCTTAAATCCGGTCAGGTGTGTACCACCTTCTGCATTGTAGATATTATTACAGAATCCAAGAACATTCTCACGGAATTCATTTGTATACTGAAAAGCAACTTCCACCTGAATCCCATCTGCTTCTCCTTTGAGATAAACAGGTTCATGAAGCGCCTCTGTACTGTGATTCATGTCACGGATATAGCCCACAATACCCTCCGGCTCATGGTACTCTTCTTTGACCGGCTCTGTTCCACGCAGATCTTCAAAAATGATCGTCAGCTCCGGATTCAGATAAGCAGTCTCATGAAGACGGCTCTTAACATCTGTAGCAGAAAAACGTGTTTTCTCAAAGATTTCCGGATCCGGCAGGAAATTGATGCAGGTTCCGGTCTCTTTTGTCCTGCCAAGTTTCGGAAGAAGTCCGTTCTCCAGTTCGATCGTAGGAATTCCACGTTCATAGTGGTCATGATGTACATATCCATCACGGCTTACCTTGATATCCAGATAAGTAGAAAGTGCATTCACAACGGAAGATCCGACTCCATGGAGCCCACCGCTTGTTTTATAAGCAGAATTGTCAAATTTACCACCTGCATGAAGTGTCGTAAATACCAGACGTTCCGCAGACATCCCTTTCTCATGCATATCCACCGGAATTCCCCGGCCATTATCTGTTACGGTACAGGAACCATCTTTTTCCAGCACCACATGGATCTGACTGCAGTATCCTGCCAGATGCTCATCCACTGCATTATCAACAATCTCATAAATCAGATGATTCAGTCCTTTTCGAGAGACACTTCCGATATACATACCAGGACGTTTGCGGACTGCTTCCAGTCCTTCCAGAACAGATATGCTCCCCGCATCATAAGTTTCCTTTTTTGCCATGGCTCTTTTCCTTTCTTTCATATTTCCATCTTCAAACATTTGTTCTATATCATACATGATTTGTCCGTAAAAAGTCAAATACTATTCTTTTATGATTTTCGGGCAAAAAAATAACCCGAACCACCGTTCGAGTCATCTTATTGTATATTTAGAGCAGCCAGTACGGGAATCGAACCCGTGTTTTCGCCGTGAGAGGGCGACGTCTTAACCCCTTGACCAACTGGCCTTGCGTCAACCGACTTGCTTAGTATATATCAGCTTATCGGAAAATGCAAGCCTTTTTTTAATTTTTTTTTAAAAATTTCAAAAAAGCAGTTTTTTCGCTTATTTTAGCCCAGGTCTATCTTGAGATCACCCGGCTTGATAATTCCTCTGGCACGAAAAATCTTGCCGATCACCCATGTGATCAGAAGCGGAAGTACAAAGCAGATCAAAATCATGCCAATCCACTCAAACGCTCCTGTCTGGTATCCTTCCGGCATCTGTGTCCATCCGGTAACAACCCCGATTGGTCCTACCAGTCCGGAAGTACCCATTCCGGAAGAAATTGCCGGTCCGTTGTTTCTCATATGGAACACGCAGGTGGCAATCGGCCCTGTAATCGCAGAAGTAATCACCGGTGGCAGCCACAGGACAGGTTTCTTCATAAGGTTCGGAACCTGGAGCATGGAAGTTCCAAGTCCCTGTGCCACAAATCCGCCAACTCCATTATCCGGAAAGCTTAGGATTGCAAAGCCAAGCATATGTGCACAACATCCTGCTGTCGCAGCTCCACCTGCAAGTGCCAGACCATTCCAGACTTCCATTGTCACACTGCCGTCAGCAAGTCCTGCAAGCACTGCTCCTCCACTGATTCCTACCGCAGCGCAGATTGCCGCTGAGCTGATTGGAAGTGTCAGCACGATTCCAACGACCACAGAGATGATCATTCCCATCCAGAACGGACGAAGATCTGTTGCCCATCCGATAAATGCTCCAAGTGCATCACAGATATTTTTGCAGACCGGTGCAAGAAGCATCGCAAGAACCACTCCAACGATCACAGTCACTGCCGGCGTCACTATGATATCTATTTTTGTTTCCTTAGATACCAGTTTACCGATCTCACATGTGATCACTGCGACAAAAAACACCGCCAACGGACCACCGGAACCACCAATTGCATTACAGGCAGCTCCGACCGCACACAGCGAATACATAACCAATGGTGGTGCCTGAAGTGCATGCCCAATTGCAAGTGCCATTGCCGCACCGGTCACACTGGTCGCATAACCGCCAATCTCCAGCAGCTTTTCTGACACAAAACTTCCCGGACACACATTCTGTCCGATCGTATTTATGATCGTACCGATCAGAAGTGACGCAAAAAGGCCCAATGCCATAGAGCCCATTGCATCAATGCCATACCTTTTGAAGGATATGATCACGTTCTTACTTTTCAGAAAGCTTTCTTTTTCGTTATTCATTTTTTCTCTTTCCTCTCATTCATTTCTGATTCGAAAATCATTCTTCCGGATCAGCCACAGGTTCTGCCGGGATAAATACACGAGCATGTTTTTTCTCTTCATGCTTCTGTTTTTTGGCTTTTGCCTGTGCTTCCTTACAGAATTCCATCTGGGAATTCACAATAACCTTTCCTCTCTTGTCCTGTTTTTCATAAATGCCGTCCGGCTGCAGAATATGCGCCTTTACATTATCACGGAATTCCAGATCCAGTACATGCAGGATTTCTTTCTTAATACGTTCATCTTCCACCGGAAATACAATTTCCACACGGCGGTCAAGATTTCGTGGCATCCAGTCAGCGCTTCCCATATAGATTTCATCAATTCCATTATTTTTGAAATAGAAAATACGGCTGTGTTCCAGAAATTCTCCAACGATCGAACGTACGTGGATATTTTCACTGATACCTGGTATACCGGTTCTCAGGCAGCAGATACCCCGAACAAGCAGATTGATCTGTACTCCACAGGAAGATGCATAATAGAGTGCCGCAATGATTGCAGGATCACACAGAGAATTCATCTTCGCCGTGATCTCCGCTGGTTTACCCTGTTTTGCATGTTCTGCTTCCCGTTCGATCAGCTGCAGAAAACGGTTTTTCATCCAGATTGGTGCAACGATCAGACGATTCCATTTCTTCGGCTCCGAATATCCGGAAAGCATATTAAATACAGCCGTTGCATCTTCTCCAAAACGTTCATCACAGGTAAAAATACCACAGTCTGTATATAGTTTTGCTGTAGAATCATTATAGTTACCGGTTGCCAGATGTACATATCTTCGGATTCCTGTCTCTTCTCTGCGTACCACCAGTGTGATCTTACTGTGCGTCTTTAAGCCAACCAGTCCATAAATAACATGGCATCCTGCCTTTTCCAGCATTTTGGCCCAGACAATATTATTCTCTTCGTCAAATCTTGCTTTCAGTTCCACCAGAACAGAAACCTGTTTGCCATTTTCCGCCGCCTGCGCCAACGCTGCAATGATCGGAGAATGTCCACTAACTCGATACAGAGTCTGTTTGATTGCAAGTACACCCGGATCTTTTGCTGCCTGCCGTACAAAATCCACAACCGGATCAAAGCTCATATATGGATGATGCAGAAATACATCTCCTTCTCGGATCACCTGGAAAATATCTTTATCATTCTGAAATTCCGGAACCGGAGCCGGTGTATATTTCGGACTCTTGTATTCATCAAAGCCCTCCATTCCGTAAACCTTCATCAGCATAGTCAGATCCAGCGGACCCGGAATATTATAAATGTCTGTATCCTTAATCTCAAACTCTTCTTTAAGAATACCCAGAAGACGTTTATCCATCTTTTCTTCCGCTTCCAGGCGAATCACTTCACCCCACTGACGCTTTTTCAGCTGTTTCTGGATCTCAACCAGCAGATCTTCTGCTTCATCCTCGTCAATCGTCAGATCTGCATTTCTCATAATTCTGTATGGATGCGCACAGACTACATCATTACTCAGAAACAGCTTACCAATATTGTGCTCAATGATCTCTTCCAGAAGGATCACGGTTCTCTCACCGTTCTTTTCAGAAGGGATCTCTACGATTCTCGGCAGCACAGACGGTACCTGGACTGTTGCAAATTCCAGTTCTTTGGCATGCTTTTTGTTACTTTTCTTGGCGATCAGCGCACCGATATTCAATGTCTTGTTGCGGATCAGTGGGAATGGTCTGGAAGAATCCATTGCCATCGGTGTCAGCACAGGATATACGTTATCTTCAAAATAGCGATCCACGAATTCTGCCTGTTTCACTGTCAGGTCTTCATGTTCTGCTACAAGATGAAGGCCCACTTTTTCCAGTGCCGGAAGTACAGAACGGTTAAACGTGCTGTATTGCACACGTACAAGCTCATGTGTCTGGCTGCTGATTTCCTTCAGCTGTTCCTCCGAAGACATGCCTGCAATGTCTTTTTTCTTATAGCCTGCATGTACCTGATCTTTCAGTGATGCCACACGCACCATAAAGAATTCATCCAGATTGGAAGATGTAATGCTTAAAAATTTCAGCCGTTCAAATAATGGCAGACTTTTATCACGTGCTTCACTCAGAACACGCTCATCAAATTTCAGCCAGCTCAGTTCACGGTTCACATAGTATTCCGGTTTTTCATATCTGCTAAGATCCATATTTATCCTCCTCCGCTTACGCTCTACGTTTCCGTTTTAAAACAAGGCGAATTCCAAAGACTTCTTCAAAGAACTTCACTTTATCACGAAGCAAACCAAGCTCCAGTGAAATATCACGGCTGGAATCTATGATCATCTGCAGTTCTCTGTCCTTCAGTACCACTCTCAACGATTCCACCTTCTGATAATGGCTGCGGTCCATGGCATTTGCAAGACGAAGGATCGCAGTCAGTTTCGCAACCAAAAGGTATCTTTCCCGGTCAATTTCCGGCCCGTCATCATAATTTCCATAATAGACAAACTCTGTCGTGTTGTATCTTACCGCACTGGCAATGACTTTGCGTTCTTCCGTTGAAAGTCCAATGATCTCGGTTGCCATAATGATCCGATACGAACATTCAGCAACATCTGCCATACTGATGTATTTTCCACAGTCATGAAGCTGTACCGCAATCTGCAGAAGCAGCCGTTCTCTTGCTCCCATACCATGAACTTTTTTCATACTGTCAAAAATTGTAAGCGCAATATCTGTCGTTCCTTTAATATGGTCTTTACCAGTAGAATATCTTTTTGCAATATTTTTGGATGCTACCAGAATGTCATTTTCAAAATTATGCACACTCTTGATAAATTTCTTCTTTTCACCGTAATCATATGCAATTCCATCCAGAAGGGATACACCTGGAACCCACACAGACTCTGCCTGAAAGATTTCCAGAAAATTCTTGCAGATGACCATCGTCGGAATTACCAATGATGCATATTCCGGATCAATATCCATCTCCTGGGCAAGCGCCTGTTCTGTCTTGTAGATTGTCTTTTCGTAGCGCTTGGTAAATTCATCACTGGTTATGATATGATCTCCCAGCTCTTCACGAAAAATAGTATCTGTCAGGAAATCCCCCATCAGGATCACATTTTTGATATCACGGTCTTTCAGATACAGTCTCTGAAATGCAGTCAGATCATTTCGGATAAATTCCTTGATCAACTGGTCATAATGCGTTGTTGTTTTTTCCAGTTCCTTCAGTCTTTCACGAATACGCATGCTTCCCATCTTAAAGCTCTGCGTTGTTACCAGCGCATCTTTATCAAACAGTGAAACCTGCAGATTACCACCGCCAACATCCAGAATTGCTGTTCCTTTCTGAATGATCTTCTTGAAGCCGGATTCAATAGCAGCTATGGATTTATATCCCAGAAAATGCTGTTCCGCATTACTCAGAATCTCAATCCGGATACCGGTCCGCTGATAGATCTGCTCCTGAACGATCACCGGATTTACGATTTCACGAAAAGCACTTGTGGCACACGCACGATACTCGGATACTCCAAATTCCTGCATCATGTTGCTGAAATCTTTCAGAATGACACATATGTCATCTACCATCTCCGGCTCCAGCCGTCCTCTTGAATATGCACCTTTTCCAATTTCCAAGCGATATCTTACATCATTCAGCTCTCGAAATCCGATTTTCTTTGAAAATTCAAAGATTTTCATGCTGATCTCATATGAGCCAATATCAATCGCAGCAAAAGTTGTTACTGCCATACCCCCAGCTCCTTCCCGTTTGTATTATGCGTTGTTACTACGCTTCCTGTGTTTCTTCCTTTCCAAGAAGATGATCAATAAACTGCTGTGCAGTACGTCCTGTAAGCCCACCATGAGAAATTTCCCATTTGCCAGCCTCCAGAAGAAGCTCATCCTCCGGCATTGTAATTCCGTTACGCTGTGCCAGCGTCTTAACGATAGTATGGAATTCTTTTCTGTCTGGTGCGCCGAAATAGATACGTACTCCGAAACGATATACAAGAGAAAGTTTCTCCTGTACGGTATCAGAGGAATGAATATCATCATCTGCTCCGACTTCCAGTTTATCTCCGGCTCTTTCTCTTACCAGATGGCGACGGTTGCTTGTTGCATAGATCAGGATATTTTCCGGTTTACGTTCCAGTCCGCCTTCGATAACAGCCTTCAGATATTTATATTCTATTTCGAACTCTTCAAAAGAAAGATCGTCCATATAAATGATAAATTTATAATTACGGTCTTTGATCTGTGCGATGATCTGGTTCAGATCTACAAACTGATGTTTATACACTTCTATGATTCGCAGGCCTTCATCATAATATTTATTCAAAATTCCCTTAATACTGGAAGATTTACCGGTTCCCGCATCTCCAAAGAGCAGACAGTTGTTCGCCTTTCTGCCTCTGACAAAGGCTTCTGTATTCTCAACCAGTTTCTGTTTTGGAATCTCATATCCAACCAGATCCTCCAGCTGTACATGTGCAATTCTCGTTACCGGTACGATCACTGCTCTGCCGTTCTGGTCATGATCAATACGGAAAGCCTTGTGAAGTCCGAGCTTACCTACACCAAAATCCTTGTAAAACTGTACCATGTCCGCCATAAATTCATTGGTGTCTTTGGCTACTGCCAGCGTCTTGCTCATATCACAGATTCTGTCACGGATACGTTTGTTGAACATTTTTCCCGTATCCTGCGGTGCCTCATAATTACAGAGAATGCTGCAGCAGGAAGTATGGAATAATTTATCCAGTACTGTCAGGTCAAAATCATACAGTTCTTTAAAAATTGCGAAATCATGAAGTGCCAGCTGATTGATGCTTCCCTCGATCGCACCGCGGATTTCGCTTGCCATACTGAATGCATTCTCATGATTTACAAGAAGCAGTGTCAGATAGTCATGCCACAGGTTTCCTGTAAATCCATAAGATCCTGCAATTTCGATCAATCCATTTACACATTCATAAAACTCTTCTTCCATTTCGCTTGCATTGACTGCTGATCTCTCACTTGCATCCATCAGTGCAGTCATTTTATCTAAAATATCTCCGTGCTCAAAACCTCTGTAAAGCACACATTCCTTTACTCTTGTCATCTTACTGTTCCTCCTGCTGTCCATAATTGCCAAGCACTCTCATCCGATTGGCTTCCGCTTCTAATCCTCGCAGGGCATTTTTAACTGCCGGTTCTTCCAGATTTCCTTCAAAATCCACAAAAAATCTGTATTCCCACTTTTTACCTGTGATTGGGCGAGATTCAATTTTTGTCATACTCAGTCCGTTGTAAATAAAATGAGAAAGCATATTATACAAAGTTCCGCTTTCGTGTGGAAGTTCGAAACAAACACTTACCTTAGCCGCACTTTTCTCATAGACCGGATGCGCACTGACAATGATAAATCTGGTCACGTTCTGGTCATTGTAGCAGATATTCTCTGCCATTACAGAAAGTCCGTAAAGCTCTCCTGCCGCCCGGCTCGCAATTGCTGCCTGTGACCGATTCATCTCTTCATGAACTTTTTTGGCAGCTCCCGCGGTGTTCTCCGTCTTTACGATTTTCCAGTCCGGATGGCTTTCCAGATATTTTTTACACTGTGCCAACGCCTGTGGGTGAGAATAGACTGTTTTGATCTCATCCAGAGAAGTCTCCGGAATTCCAAGCAGAACATGCTCCACTTTCACGCCCTGTTCCCCGACGATATACAACTGATATTCCGTCAGAAGATCGTAAATATCCGTCACAATACCCTCTGTAGAGTTTTCGATCGGCAGTACTGCATAATCTGCTTTTCCCGATGCAACTTCTTCCATAGCATCTCGGAATGTTTTTACATGGTAACTATTGACCGCATCAGAAAAATACGCACGCATGGCAGCATAACTGTAAGCACCTTCTACTCCCTGAAAAACAACATTCACCCCTGTCATAGGAAGTGCATCTACCATCTTATAATCTTTTGTATCGTTTTCAACTCCATTTTTGGTCAGTAACTGATACTGTCTCTTTCTGCTGATCGCCATGATCTGCTGAAAAAGCTCCTGTGCCCCAAGTTCATTGAATTCCCCATGAGCAGATTCTTTCAGGACTTCTATTTTGTCCTGCTCGCGTTTTGGATCCAGAACCTTTTTTCCTGTATGTATCTTGTATTCTGCAACATCTTCGCAGACTTTCATTCTTTTTTCAAAAAGTCGCAAGATTTCTTTGTCTATCACATCAATTTCCTTACGACATTCCAGTAAATCTGTCATGAATTCTTTTCCTCCTGAGTTTTGACAATCGTTGTAATTTCCCCGATAAAAGACAGGGATCCAAAAGAAAGGATGACATCCTCCCGTCCTGCCATGGCAAATATTTTATCTACCGCATCCGGAATGCTGTCCGCAGCCTGCACGTGCGGATTACATTTTTTTACTTCTTCCGCAAGTTCCTGTGCCGGCAGGGCACGTGGATTATCCGGTGTCTCGATCGTAATGATCTGCTCTGCATAGGGGCAGAGTTTCCGAATAATATAAGGATAATCCTTATCACGGAAAACTCCCATGATAAAGAACAGTTTGCGTCCTTTAAAATACTTCCGCACAGAATCCTCCAACATATCTGCTGCAGCCGGATTATGCGCTCCGTCCACAATAAACAAAGGCTCTCTGTGAATGATTGTCAGACGTCCATTCCATTTCGTATCCTTCAGACCTTTTTTTCGCTGTTCAACTGTTGTCGGATATCCGACTCGTCCCAACACCTCAAGTGCCTCCAGTGCAAGTGCTGCATTCTCCGTCTGATAAGATCCTGCCAGTGCCAACTCATAGTTTTCTCCCCGGTACTCCAGCGTCTGTCCCGCAAAATCTTCTTTCACTGCTTTTGCTTCATGCAGGTCTGCCTCTGTCAGATCTGCACCGTTTTCACGGCACACTCGCTCTATTACAGCCATAGTCTCCGGCTGTTGGCCGACCGTTACAACACTGCATCCAGGTTTGATGATTCCTGCCTTCTTTTCTGCAATTTCAGAAAGCGTGTTTCCAAGAAATGCCTGATGATCCATACTGATCGGAACGAGCACTGCAAGAACTGTATTTCGAATGATGTTTGTTGCATCCAGATTTCCACCCATTCCAACTTCCAGAATTACCAGATCACATTTTTCTTCGGCAAAAAATAAAAAAGCCACCGCCGTTTCTATTTCAAATGGGGTGGGATGTGCAAGACCTTCTGTAGTCATTTCTTTAATTGCTGCAGCAACCCTGGTCACATATCCCGCAAATTGTTCTCTGCTCACCGCACTACCGGCCACTTCCATCTTCTCACGATAAGAATATACGGATGGGGAAATATATCTTCCGACACGATATCCAGCTTCCGAAAGTGTAGTATACAGATAAGCAATTACGGATCCCTTGCCATTGGTTCCTGCTACGTGAACATATTTTAACTGATCCTGGGGATTTCCCAGTCGTTTCATCAGCTCTTTTATATTTGTAAGATCCAGAGCACCGCCCGCATAACGGTCCGCGTCTTTTACATATGCTCTGCTTTGTTGATAGTCCATTTGCTATGTCTCCTGTGTTTCATAAATAATTGTGTATTTATACAAATATAGCATTTACGTATGTTTTTTTCAAGACTGGGAGATACTTATTTACGTATTCTTAACACGTTTTTATCAGGAATCAGGAGTAGCTGCCATGAATCAGAATATCTCAAATTTTTTACTGTGCGGTTCTGCCGGATGGTGCATGGAGATTTTCTGGACCGGTCTTCATTCACTTTTTACCGGTCAGAAGACTCTTACAGGAAAGACTTCTCTTTTGATGTTTCCCATCTACGGCTGTGCCGCTGTTATTGCTCCACTGTCCGTAAAATTATCTTCCTTCCCATTCTTTTACCGTGGAATCCTGTATACTGCCGGATTCTATCTTGTGGAATTCATCAGTGGAAGCTTCCTGAAGCAGTTCGGCATGTGTCCCTGGGATTACAGCGGTGTACCGTTGCAATGTCATGGTGTCATCCGTCTGGACTATGCGCCACTGTGGTTTACTGCCGGACTGATTTTCGAAAAAATACTTATGAAATCTTCTTGAAAAATCGATTCCACTAGTATATGATTGTGCAAGAGAGAAAATTTCTGTAACTGAAAACAGTAACAAATTTTCCACATCAATAAGGGAGGTTTCACATGAGACATTTAATGAGCCCGCTGGATCTTTCTAAGGAAGAACTTGAAGATCTTCTTACTCTGGCCAGCGACATTGAAAAAAATCCAAAAAAATACGCGCATGTCTGCGATGATAAGCGACTTGCCACCTGTTTTTACGAACCAAGTACACGTACACGTTTAAGTTTTGAAGCAGCCATGATGAATCTTGGCGGCAAGGTTTTAGGTTTCTCTTCAGCCGGTTCCAGTTCCGCTTCCAAAGGCGAAAGTGTTGCCGATACTATCCGTGTTGTTTCCTGTTATGCTGATATCTGTGCTATGCGTCATCCAAAAGAAGGTGCTCCGCTCGTAGCTTCTATGGCTTCTTCTATTCCTGTTATCAACGCCGGTGACGGTGGTCATCAGCATCCTACTCAGACCCTCACTGATCTTCTTACTATTCGTTCCCTTAAAGGAAGACTTGACAATCTTACGATCGGTCTGTGCGGCGATCTGAAATTCGGACGTACCGTTCATTCTCTGATCGAAGCTCTGGTGCTTCGTTATTCCAATGTCAAATTTGTTCTGATCTCACCGGAAGAACTTCGTGTACCAAGTTATATCCGCGAAGACATCCTTGAGAAACATCATGTAGAATTCGAAGAAGTAGAACGTCTAGAAGATGCACTTCCAAAACTTGACATTCTCTACATGACTCGTGTACAGAAAGAACGTTTCTTCAACGAAGAAGACTATGTCCGTATGAAAGATTTCTACATACTTGACAAACAGAAAATGGAACTTGCTCCAAAGGACATGTATATTCTTCATCCGCTTCCTCGTGTAAACGAAATTGCTGTTGAAGTTGACGATGATCCTCGTGCAGCATATTTTAAACAGGCTCAGTACGGTGTATATGTCCGTATGGCACTGATTCTCAGACTACTGGAGGTAGAAGTATAATGTTAAATGTTGGAGCACTTCACGAAGGTTTCGTACTCGACCACATCAAAGCAGGCAAAGCCATGACCATCTATCATGACCTGAAGCTTGATAAGCTGGACTGCACCGTTGCGATTATCAAAAATGCCAAAAGTAATAAAATGGGCGTTAAAGATATCATCAAAGTAGAATGCCCTATTGAAAACCTCGATCTGGACATCCTTGGTTTTATCGATCACAACATCACAGTCAACATTATCAAAGATGAAAAAATTGTTGAAAAAAGGATTCTGAAACTTCCAAAACAGATCACAAACGTTATCAAATGCAAAAACCCTCGTTGCATTACTTCCATTGAGCAGGGGCTCGATCAGGTATTTATCCTTGCTGACCCGGAAAAAGAAGTTTACAGATGTAAATACTGTGAAGAGAAATACAGAGGAAAACGTAATAAATAAATTACATAAAAAAAGAAACGTCCGCAAAGACGTTTCTTTTTTTATGCAAGCAGACCGATAAGCCGGGTTATGTCGTTGAGTGATCATCTGTCTAGGCCAGCCGTTGCCAGCTGGCTCAAGCGACCCACCTGAAAGCACGACGGGCAGCCGTATTGCTTTCGTTTCGGTCTTGCTTCGAATGGAGTTTACATGTGCCCGTTCTGTTACCACAACGGCGGTAGTCTCTTACACTGCCTTTCCACCCTTACCTTCCATAAAGAAGGCGGTTTATTTCTGTTGCACTGGTCTGGGAGTCACCTCCACCGGACGTTATCCGGCATCCTGCCCTTTGAAGCCCGGACTTTCCTCGTCTGCACCCTTTCGTCTGTACAGCCGCGATCACCTGACCTGCTTGCACGAGTGTTATTCTAACACGAATATATTTTTAAGTAAAGAAAAAAATCATCAAGATTTCTATACATCAAAACAACTTCCGCCGACGAATTCCCTTAACAGTGAATTATGTGGAATATCCTCACTTGGAACAGAAATGAAATAATCCAGAAATTTCAAAAGGCGTTTTGCCTCCAGATACTCCGGTTCGCTCTTATCAATGCCAAATAACAGTGGCTCTGCATATACTTTAAGGCATGCCAGCTCATACACAAGTGCTGAATTAAACATGACATCTGCCTGCTCCTGATATGGAAAGATGTTCGCTTCTTCTCCACGACGTACAGACGGCCATCTGGCAATCGTATCTTTTGCCGAAGTTCCTCTGGTCCTTGCATCACGTACAATCCGTCGGAGCAGCCTGCCGTCCGTAGTCGGAATGCGGTTATGTTCATCAATATTCAGCTGAGTCAGTGCGCTGATATAGATCTTGAATTTACTTTCTGCCGGAAGTGCATAGCTCAGTTTATCATTCAAACCATGAATTCCCTCTATAACCAACACATCCTCCGGACCAAGCTGGAGAAAATCGCCTTTATACTCTCTGTGTCCTGTCTTAAAATTAAACACTGGCAATTCAATACGTTCTCCACGCAAAAGAGCAAGCATATCTTTGTTGAACTGCTCTACATCGATTGCTTCAAGACATTCATAATTTTTTTCTCCATATTCATCCAGCGGAGTCTCTTCTCTGTTCTTGAAATAATTATCAACTCCGATCGGATGCGGCTTCATTCCGTGCGCCAGAAGCTGAATAGACAAACGATGCGAAAAAGAAGTCTTTCCCGATGAAGACGGTCCCGCGATCATAATAAACTTCTTATTGCCTTCCAAGACAATTCTCTGTGCAATATCAGAAATCTTGGCTTCCTGAAGTGCCTCCTGGACCAGAAGAATATTGCTGATACCTTCTTTTGTAATGTGATCATTCAGATCTCCGACATAAGAGATATCCATCTTCTCTGCCCACTCCTGAGATTCTTTCTGCACCTGAAAGATTTTTTCTTCCGGGCGAAACGGTGAAATCACAGACGGATTTTTTCTTGTTGGAAGTTCCAGAACAAAACCTTCATCGTAAAGTTTCAGATCAAAGTATTTTACATACCCTGCATGATCTGCCATATAACCATAAAAATAATCTTCATAGTAACCAATATTATAAATATTCACCTTGGATACCCGACGGAAACGAAACAGTTTTTCTTTGTCATACATTCTATGATGATGAAAAAGTGAAACTGCATCATCTGTATTTACAGAACGTTTTCCAATCGGTGTACACATATCTGCCAGTTCCTGCATCCGTGTTTTTACATTGTCAAGGAAATGCTGATCAAGAACTGCTTTGCCGGCCATGGTAAAATAATAGCCATTTCCGACGGAATAGTGGATCATGACTTTTTCTATATTTTCTTTTCCTGCCACATCATAGATTGCTCTCAGCAGTACCAGACAAACCGTTCTTTTATAGGTTTCGAATCCTATATGATCTTTTGTCGTTACAAATTCCAGTGTACAGTCACCTTTCAGTTTCTTCTGGAGTTCACGTAATTTTCCATCTGCCATTACCAGAATGACAGGTGCTTCTGCCACTTCTTCCTGATACTCATCCACGATTTCTCTGTATGTCGTACCAATTGCATATTCATGCTCTTTCCCGTCAATCGTAACTTTAACCATTTCCTGATTCATAAAACAGCCCTCCTGTTACTATCCTGCTACAGTATCATATATGGACTTTTCACTTTCGCACATGTTATCTGAAGTGATGGATATTTTTCTTCCAGAATTTTACGCATTGCCTTCATAAAGATATATTCCGTACCATAATGTCCGGCATCTATGATCGGAAGTCCACTGGCAACAGCATCAATTCCCGTATGATGATCAATATCACCCGTCACATAGACATCCGCTCCTTTGGCAAGGACATCCGAAATCATGCTTTTGCCGCTTCCGGTGCAGATGGCAGCTTTTTCTACCATTGTATCCGGATCTCCGTAAATCCTGACATCATTCAGCGCCAGCGCCTCTTTTACAAATTCTCCGCATTCTTTCAGAGTCATCTTATACGGGAGGCAACCAACCCGTCCAAATCCCTCTTCACCCTGCTCTGTATGAGCAGTTACCGAGAGGACTTCTCTGTCTGTAAGTTTCAGATAGTCTGCACTGAGTTCTGCCATACCAAGCACGTCGTAATTTGTATGCATCGCATAATACTGAATCCTGTTTCTGATCAGTTTCAGAATTCTGCGCCCTGTAAAAGAATGATTATTTATTTTTTTCTGTCCTTCAAAGATCATCGGATGATGCGTAATTATCATGTCTGCTCCTGCAGAAATTGCTTCATCCAGCGTTTTCTCCGTAAGGTCCAGTGCCAAAAGCACATGATGCACCTCCGCTTCATCATCACCGACCAGGAGGCCTACATTGTCCCAGTGTTCTGCCATATCAGCCGGATAACGACCATCAAGCCAGTCTGTCAGTTCCTTTACCTTCATATCTCTGTAAAGCAGTCAAAATCAACCGCTTTTCCTCCTCTACTTCATCCAGGCGTTTCTTTGCGCCCTCTCCTGCTGCATTTTTCAATTGTCCGGAAATTTCTTCTCTGATTCGCAGTTCGCGTTGCAGATACTTATAAAGAACCGGATGCAGACGTTCCAACAACAGTTTTCCAAACATTTCCTCTTCTCTCGTCCAGCTTTCTCCTGGTGTTCTGCCCGAAACTGCTTTCATCATCGGATAATATTTCCCATCTTCCAGAATCATTTCTTCCTGAATAATACAGAATCCATGTTCCATAAGGAAATGACGAAAATGAGGAATATCCGACTGCGGTTGAAGAATCAGTTCCCGAAAGCCCGGCAATGCAGCCTTACCTTCTGTAAGGATTTTCTCCATCAAAGGGCCGCCCATCCCGGCAATAACCAATGTATCACCTTCTCCGGTGCGGACGCCCTGCAGTCCGTCACAGAGTCTCGCCTCTATGTATTTGCTCATCCCATACTCTGCAATATGTTCCTGTGCCCTGGCCAGCGGTCCTTTTCCTACATCGGTCGCGATCGCACCCGGAATCTTATGATTCAGCATAAGGTATACCGGCAGATATCCATGATCACATCCCACATCTACCAGCCGGTTTCCCTCCGTCACCATGTCTGCAATAGCTTTGAGGCGTCTGGACAGCTGTACATGATTCCCTGCCATTAATCCAGATAATCCTTCAGCTTGCGGCTGCGGCTCGGATGGCGGAGTTTACGAAGTGCCTTTGCTTCGATCTGACGAATACGCTCTCTCGTAACGTTGAATTCTTTACCAACTTCTTCCAGTGTACGTGCACGTCCGTCATCCAGGCCAAAACGAAGGCGAAGTACCTTCTGTTCTCTTTCTGTCAGTGTTCCCAGTACTTCGATCAGCTGTTCTTTCAGAAGCGTAAATGCAGCTGCATCTGCCGGAACCGGAACATTATCATCCTGAATAAAGTCACCAAGATGGCTGTCTTCCTCTTCACCGATCGGAGTTTCCAGTGATACCGGTTCCTGTGAAATCTTAAGGATTTCACGAACACGATCTACCGGCATTTTCATTTCTTCTGCAATTTCTTCCGGAGTAGGTTCGCGTCCTAACTCCTGAAGCAGCTGACGGGAAACTCGAATCAGTTTGTTAATCGTTTCTACCATATGCACCGGAATACGAATGGTACGTGCCTGATCGGCAATCGCACGTGTAATTGCCTGACGAATCCACCAGGTAGCATACGTACTGAATTTGTATCCTTTACGATAATCAAATTTCTCCACTGCTTTGATCAGGCCAAGATTTCCTTCCTGAATGAGGTCAAGGAACAACATTCCCCTTCCGACATATCTCTTGGCAATGCTTACAACCAGACGAAGATTCGCCTCTGCAAGACGTTTCTTTGCCTCTTCATCGCCCTGTTCCATACGTTTTGCCAGTTCAATTTCTTCATCTGCTGTCAGAAGACTTACTTTACCAATCTCTTTCAGGTACATACGAACCGGATCTTCAATGCTGACACCTTCCGGCACAGACAGATCGATCTTATCCAGTTCAATTTCTTCCTCATCATCCATTTTTTCGATGTCTGCATCGTCATCCAGAATCAGCTCTTCATCATTTCCTGAAATACGAAGCACATCAACTCCACTGGCTTCCAGAAAATCCAGAACCTTTTCCATCTGTTCAACTTCCAGAGACTGGTCTTTAAAGAAATCGCTGATTTCCTGATATTCCAGTACATTTTTCTTCTTTTTTGCAAGCTCCAGAAGCTCTACCAGTTTCTCGCTGAATTTGCCCATATTCATTTCCATAGGTGCTCATTCCCTCCATATAGTGTTTATATTTTAACCTTATTCAAAAGAAATATGCAGTTCCCGGCGTTTTCGCCCAAGTTCTTCCAATTCTTTTTTTGCTTTGACTATCTGCTGCAATCCTGCCATATCCGTAGGATCCCAGTTACGGTTCCGTTCCGCAAGGCTTTCGGATTTTATCCTGAGAAGTGTATCTGCAAACGCCTGATCCTGTTCCTGTTGATTTTCCAGATGGATCGTCGCATTAAAAAGTGATGCCACTTCCCGCTGTTCTTCACTGTCTGTAAAACTATTCAGAAGTTTCGCAGGATTAACCTGTCCCTCTTCCCTCTGCTGAAACAGCATCTGCGCCACTTCTCTGTATAATGGGACCACAAAGTCCTCCGGTGTCAGATACTGTGCAACTTTATCAAAAACATTCGGATACGTTACCAGCCAGGTCAGCATCAGTTTCTGTGCCTGCTCTGAAGCGGTCTCTTTTTTCTTTTTATTCTGACTGCCACTCTTTGGCTGTATCCGATTTTCGGCCGGTGTTCCTTTAAGCGCCAGCGTATTCACCCGCTTACGCAGATCTTCTGTGCTGACACCGTATTGTCCCCGATACTTCTTGACAATCGCTTCTATATAAAGATTTCTTTCCAGTTCATCTTTCAGTTCCAGAAGCATTTCTGCACATCGCTCGAAGAAACGATTCTGCCCCTGTGGTTCCTCCATCGGAAACTCGCTTTCTGCAATACTCACACGAAACATAAAGCTGTCGGATGCCTGGTTCAGCCGTTCTTCAAATGCCTCTGCTCCCATGTTTTTGATAAACTCATCCGGGTCTTTGTAGGGTTTCAGATTAACAACTCTTGAATTCACTCCCGCTTCCCGAAGAATCGGAATTCCACGAAGTGCCGCCCGAATGCCAGCCTCATCGCTGTCATACAGAAGCAATACTTCCTGGGTATACCGTTTCAAAAGACTGGCATGGCCTGATGTCAGTGCAGTTCCAAGCGACGCCACCGCATTGGTAAATCCCGCCTGATGCATGGAGATCACATCCATGTATCCCTCACACAGGATCAGATATTTCTTTCTTGTCGTTCTGGCAATATTCAATCCATATAAATTCCGGCTTTTATCAAAAATCTTCGTCTCCGGTGAGTTCAGATATTTGGGCTTGCCGTCTCCCATAACACGGCCGCCAAAACCGATCACACGATTATTGACATCCATGATCGGAAAAATAACCCTGTTCCAGAACTTATCATACATTCCATGCCGTTCATCCACGTTGAACAGTCCCGATTCACGGAGTCTCTCATCACTGTATCCTTTGGATTTGAGGTATTTATACAGGCCGCAGCCAAACTTGTCCGAATAACCAAGCCCAAATTTCCGCATCGTCTCTTCACTCAGTTGACGCCCTGCGAGGTATTCATGTCCCTGCCTGCCGCCTTCTGTACGGAGCTGATAATAATAATACTGCGCCGCCTGCTTATTGATTTCCAGAAGTTCTGCCTTCTGCTCTGCTTTTTCTCTCACTTCTCTGGAATATTCAATCTTTGGAAGTTCTACTCCCGCTCTGTCCGCAAGATGCTTCAACGCTTCTCCGAACGAATAATTTTCATATTCCATAATAAAATTAAATACATTTCCTCCTGCACCACAGCCAAAGCAATAATACATCTGCTTGCCGGGTGTTACAGAAAAAGAAGGAGTTTTCTCATTATGAAAAGGGCACAGTCCAAAATAGGAACTTCCCTTTCTTGTCAGTTTCACGTATTGCGATACTACATCTACAATATCATTTTTCTGTCGGACTTCCTCAATGATATCGTCCGAATAACGCATACCCATCCTCCTCTGTCATTACTGTTCACTCCGTTCACAGTAATCCTCTATCATTTTATCAGTAAACTTCCCATGCTTTTGGTATATAGATCTTTCGAAACTTTGCCATGGAATACTGGTCTGTCATACCGGCCAGATAATCGCAGACCACTTGTGTCTTCGATTCTCCTTTTTTCATCAGCTGCCGGTATTCTGCTGACATCTCATCTGGATTTTCTATATAATATGTATAAAGCTTTTTCAGCATTTTGATTGCTTTTTTTTCTTCTTTTTTTGCCTCCGGATGATCATAGACATTTTGAAACATGATCTTCCTGAGATCCATCATTGCCTCATAAATCTCCGAAGACATTTCAATATGATTCTTCTCCATGCTGCTCTCTATGATATCATGTACAAATGTATTCAAACGTTCTCTCGTTGTATACCCCAGCAGCATTCGAAGTGTCACCGGTATATCGTCTTCTGTAATAATGCCGGCTCTTTGCGCATCATCCATATCATGATGGATATAAGCAAGCTTATCCGCCAGGCGGACCACCTGTCCTTCCATCGTAGACGGATTTCCACTGATCCGGTGATTCAGGATCCCATCCCTTACTTCCCATGTAAGATTCAGTCCTTCACCATTCTTCTCCAGCACCTGCACTACCCGGATGCTTTGTCGATAATGTGCAAAACCTCCCGGATGGATCTCATCCAGTGCCTTCTCCCCGGCATGTCCGAACGGAGTATGCCCCAGGTCATGCCCCAGTGCGATTGCTTCCACCAGATCTTCATTCAGGCGCAATGCCTTCGCAATCGTCCTTGCAATCTGAGATACCTCAAGCGTATGTGTAAGACGGTTTCTGTAGTGGTCTCCCTGTGGTGCAAGAAAAACCTGTGTCTTGTCCTTCATTCTCCGAAATGCCTTACAGTGCAAAATTCTGTCCCGGTCTCTCTGATAGACTGTGCGGACATCACATTCTTCCTCCTGCCGTTCTCTGCCTCTGGAATGACCACTGTGTGCCGCATAAGGACTTAAAAGTTCCAGTTCTCTCTGTTCCATACTTTCTCTGATATTCATAGGCACGCCCTCCACAGAATGACAAAATACCTCTTATTAATTATATTCTGTGTCAAGCAGCGAATTCCTCTTTTTTTCAAAAAAAACATGCAGATAAATTTTTTCGACATTCGCAAACACAATTCGAGATGTGCACATAAAACAAAAAGCCCTGTACGGGCAAAAAGAAAAGCCCTTGAATCATCAAGGGCTCTGCATGCGGAAGATGGGACTTGAACCCACACGAGCGCAATGCTCACAAGATCCTTAGTCTTGCTCGTCTGCCAGTTCCGACACTTCCGCATATCGCATTTCGTGGAAATCGACTTCCTCGCGATAACAGATATTATACCCAAAGACTTGACATCTGTCAATACCTTTTTTTGTATTATGCGGAAGATGGGACTTGAACCCACACGAGCGCAATGCTCACAAGATCCTTAGTCTTGCTCGTCTGCCAGTTCCGACACTTCCGCATATTCTGTTTCGCAGGAGTTAACTCCTCGCGACAAGTGATATAATATCAAAGTCCATTCGCAAAGTCAACACCTTTTTTGAAGTTTTTTATATATTTTATATTTTTCATTCAATTTGGTGATTTTATGGTCGGATATTTTCTAATTCAGTTCCGCGATTCTGCTCACTGCAACATAGATTTCCTGTATTTTATACCAGGTTTGGTAATCTGTGATTCCGGTTTCCGGAAGGCCAAAAACATTTTGAAATTTACGTACAGATTCACTGGTCCGTTCTCCATAAATCCCATCTTCACCCACTTTCGGAATTGCCGGATATGCTCCCGCGATCACATTAAGCTGTTCCTGAAGCTGTCTGACCTTCTCTCCTGTAGCTCCAATATTCAGATCATATCCCGGCCAGGAAGACGGAATACCGGAAATTTCTTCTGCTACATTGATATACATATCATTGCCATAAAAATATCTCAGGATCTCGATCGGCGAATATCCCTGATCTCCCAGTGATTTGCTTCCCCACTGTGTCATCCATCCTCTACTCCTGCACTGCACCATTCTTCCATCACAATACTGTGTCAGAATTGGCTGGCGCACATCCGGTCTGGACAGATAGTTTTCAAAAAGTTCGTCTGTAATTCTCGATATGCTGTCAAATACATTTCTTCCACGGATCCATTTATGATCATATGCAGTTGAAGATGTAATAGTAAAATCTTTTCCTTTATTCCGGTACCACTCTGTGTATACCCTGTTTAAGGTAAATGACATGATCGCCAGTATATTTGCTCGAATCGTATCATCCGGCCAGGTTGCATAAATTTCACTGCTCGCAACATTTTTTATATAATCTTTGTACCGTACATAATAATCCGGCGCTGTGGTATCATTTACCGAGCCATCATGAACCACGATATATTCCGGTATGACTACTCTGCTCAAAACGATCTCTCCATTTTCATTCACCGGCTTTATCTCAGCTTCTTCTATCTTTGGCGGATATTCTGCAAACAACGTATGGGGTCCGATCACAAGTCTTTCAAAAGATGCTTCTGCCTGAAATGCCATTTTTATCGATTGCTGCGCCACCACGCCTGGTAATACCTGTGTACCTGCAATTTCTGTATTTTCAAATCCTTCTGCCTGCACCTGAATCGTATACTCCGCATAAGGCTGTTCTTCCACCGGTTCCATACTATATTCCAGAGGCGGTGTTTTTAGCTCAAGAATCGGTGTCTGTCCGGATGAATCTGTACGTACTTCTTCCACCGTCTGTCCACTCTCTCCGGTATAAGAGATCCGCACCAATGCGTTTTCCACCGGTCGTGTACCATCTTCCGTAAAAACACTTACCTTCAGTTCGCCCTGATCCGGTTGATCCTGCTGACTTTTTACTTTATTATAAAATTCCACCTGCTTCTCCTGCCAAAGTCTCTCCGTATATTCTATGCATCATGTATCCCGTATAACACAAAAAGACAGATGCATATTCGCATCCGTCCTTCTGTCTGTTATCTGCTACTTTCTATTTTCAGAAGATTTTCAGAATATCATTGTACATAACTACTACCATCAGCACCATAAGTGCCATCAGCCCTGCAAAATGAATCCTGCCCTCAATTTCTCGATTGATCGGTTTCTTCCGAATTGCCTCAATGATCAGAAAAACAAGTCTTCCGCCATCCAGTGCCGGAAGAGGAAGCAGATTCATAACACCAAGGTTTGCTGACAACAGCACTGCCATATTCAGCATGTTCATCCAGAGCATCATAATACCTTCACTCTTACTTTCTTCATAAGTTGTACCAATCGCATCTACAACGCCTACCGGGCCACTGAGATTCTGGAATCCAAGCTGCCCCGTAACCAGTTCTTTCAGACTCAGCAGAGTCGTCCTGATCATATATTTTATTTCCAGCGCACCGTATTTCAGTATCTGCAGGCCGGAGGTCTTTGTATAACCAAGATTATAAGAAAATCCAAGCTGTGGTGTACGATACTCTTTCGGAGTAATCGTCGCCGTATAATCCAGACCATCTCTATCATACGTGATCTCTACTGGTTCACTTGAAAGCGGATGTTCTGCAAGATATGCATCATATGCCTCACCGTCCGCAATCCCCACACCATCGATTGCCGTGATCGTATCCCCCGGCTGCAATCCCGCCTCCTGGAGTGGCATTCCGTCAATCAGAGATTCCACTGTCATAGAAGATGCATCTGATCTGTTAAATCCCAGCAGGTATCTTACCGATACATCGGGCGTGTATGAAATCGTTTCTGTCATGCCATCTCTTCTGACCTTCAGACTAACTGTGTCGCCCTCATTCAGATCATTCAGATACATATATACATACAGATCTTTTGCAAGATCCACATGATATCCGTCATATTCTGTAATAATATCTCCGTTCTGAAGCCCTGCCTCTGCAGCTGCTGAATTTTTATCCACTTCCAGCACTTCAGCCGGATCATATCCCACAAAACCTACAATGATCACTGCAAGCACAAACGCCAGAATAAAGTTAAATATTGGACCGGCCGCAACAACAGAAATCCTGCCCCATACAGATGCCGCATTAAAGGAACCCGGAATTTCCTCCTCGGCAGTATCTTCACCTACCATGGCACATGAACCGCCAAGCGGGAGTAATTTCAACGAATACCTGGTTTCTCCCTTCTGAAAGCTCCACAGTCTCGGTCCCATCCCAAGAGAAAACTCAGTCACACTGATTCCGTTTAATTTGGCAAATAAAAAATGTCCAAATTCATGAAACAATATGATTGCACTGAAAATAATAATCGCAATCAGAATCTTCAATCTACCACCTGCTTTCAATCCATTGATATGTATCGCTCTCTGTTTCCAGTATTTCTTCAAGTCCAGGATTCTCAATAACTTTATGACGTTCCATAGACTGCCCTATAATGTCATAAATGTCCAGGAAACGAATTTTTTTGTGAAGGAATTTACTTACTGCAAGTTCATTTGCCGCATTAAACACTGTCGGCATAGAACCACCTGCTTTTGCTGCCTGAATTGCCATCGGAAGGCCCAGGAACGTATCCATATCCGGTTCTTCAAAGGTAATCTGGCCCAGTTTGGCAAAGTCAAGTCTGTCTCCATTCAGATATCTTCTGTGCGGATAATACAGTGCATACTGAATTGGAAGTCTCATATCCGGTGTTCCAAGCTGTGCAATGATTCCTCCATCTTTAAATTCCACCATAGAATGTATCACACTCTGTGGCTGTACAACAACCTGGATCTGATCCAGACTCACATCAAACAGCCATCTGGCCTCCATCACTTCAAGACCTTTATTTACCAGTGTCGCAGAATCCACGGTAATCTTCTGCCCCATCACCCAGTTCGGATGTTTCAAAGTATCTTCCAGTGTCACTGACTCCAGATCTTTTCTTGATTTTCCACGAAAAGGTCCACCCGATGCAGTGATCAGCAGCTTATGTACTTCATCTTTATGTTCTCCATTCAAGGATTGAAAAATAGCACTGTGTTCACTGTCTACAGGAAGAATCTTTACTCCATATTCTCTTGCCATTGGAATGATCAGATGCCCTGCAGTTACCAGAGTTTCCTTATTGGCAAGTGCAATGTCCTTTCCTGCACGGATCGCCTCGATCGTCGGGCGAATCCCAAGCATTCCCACGATTGCAGTAACCAGAATTTCTGTATCCGGCATGGCAGCCAGCTCCAGAAGGCCATCCATTCCTGCGACAACCTTCGTATCCGTATCCTGAATCTTCTGTGCAAGTTCCTGTGCCGCATTCTCATCCCAGACAGCAACCAGACGTGGAGAAAATTCTCTTACCTGTTCTTCCAGTTTCTGAATATTTTTTCCTGCACTGATTCCAAGAACCTCAATATCACCATTGGCACGCACAACATCCAGTGTCTGTGTTCCGATAGATCCTGTGGATCCTAATATTGCAATTTTTTTCATGCCTTTCTCCTTTTTAGAGACCAAGAATCATTTTTGCCAGATAATAAATGACCGGTGCCGTAAAGATTACGCTGTCAAAACGGTCAAGAATTCCACCATGCCCCGGAATCAGCTTTCCATAATCCTTGATTCCCTGATTTCTTTTGATTGCAGAAGCAGCAAGATCCCCAACCATTGAGATCAGTGCTCCAACGCCGCAAATAACTGCATATTCAAGCATTGCTCCATGTGTTGCTGCCGCATAGATCACGCCAAGAAGTGCAGCACCGACTACGCCTCCCACAGCTCCCTCTATTGATTTCTTCGGGCTGAGCACCGGTGCCATCTTATGTTTGCCGATCAGCATACCCACACAATATGCACAGGTATCGCATCCCCAGGAACAGAGGAAGATCAGCCATACGATAAATTTACCATCCGGAAGATTTCTTGTCAGAAGAATAAAAGAAAGCATTACCGCTACATAAACTACCCCGAAAAATGTTGCCATGACCTGATCTGCATTGTACTTCGGATACGAAAAAACATATACAAACATAATCAGGATCAGAGCGATCAGAATCGCCATCGTTCCATAACGTTCAAATCCCAGCAACAGAGATACATAATACAGAATCGCACCAAGATATCCAGCCAGTTCCAGAAATTCTGTCTGTTCCTTGTGAACACCCATTGCCTTATAAAGTTCCTGCATTCCAAGCAGAGAAACGCAGAGCAATGTCACAAACAGCACATAGTTTCCGCTTATGATCGTAAGAAGCGCAGCGATTACAAGCAGAATGCCACTTATGAGTCGTGTCTTAAACATATTTTATTCCTCCTTCACGCCTCCATAGCGGCGGTCTCTTCCATTGTATTTTTCGATTGCTCTGATCAGATCTTCTTTATGAAAATCCGGCCATGTAACATCTGTAAAATAAAACTCTGTATATGCCAGCTGCCACATAAGGAAATTGGACAGTCTCTGTTCTCCGCTGGTTCTGATCAGCAGATCCGGATCCGGAACACCTGCTGTATCCAGATAACCCGAAATCGTATTCTCCGTAATTTCCTGCGGATTCAGACTTCCCTCAGCTACATCCTGCGCAAGTTTACGCATTCCACGGGTAATCTCATCGCGGCTTCCATAATTCAATGCAATCTGAAAATATAATTCATCGTAATCTTTTGAAAATTCTTCGAGTTTCCTGATCTTGTCCTGTATATCCTGGTCAAACGCAGTCGGATCTCCGATGATTTTCACACGCATATGATTCTTTTCTGCACTCTTCATGCATTTTTTGAGATAACTGCGGAACAGTTTCATCAGACCTTCGACTTCTTCTCTGGAACGCTTCCAGTTTTCTGTAGAAAAAGCATACACTGTAAGATATTTTACGCCGAGATCTTTAATGTCATCACAGATAGCCTCAAGATTTGCACATCCTTTGATATGTCCATATCCTCGCGGCATCCCTTTGGCTTTTGCCCATCTGCCGTTTCCATCGAGAATAATCGCAATATGATTCGGGACTTTCATGTTTTCCATGTTTTCTCCTCTCTTAGCAGAGCGAACAGAAAGAGAGCCCTTTCCGGCTCTCCCTCTCCCTCCAATCTGACAGTTACAAAATTCTTATACTGTCAGGATTTCTTTTGATTTCGTCTCAACCGCTGCATCAATCTTCTTGATGAACTTATCTGTAAGCTTCTGTACTGCATCTTCCAGATCTTTTACTTCATCCTCAGAAACATCCTGTTTGGTCAGCTTCTTAAATGCATCATTTGCATCACGGCGGATATTACGAACAGCAACTTTGGCTGCTTCTCCTTTTTTCTTTACGTCTTTTACAAGATCTTTACGGCGTTCTTCCGTCAGTTCCGGAAGAACCAGGCGCACGATCTTACCATCATTGCTCGGATTCAGTCCCAGATCTGAAGTAAGGATTGCTTTCTCAATGCCTTTGATCAGACTGGATTCCCATGGCTGGATCTGAATCATTCTTGCTTCCGGTACAGTAATGTTCGCAACCTGCTGAAGTGGTGTCGGGCTGCCATAATAATCTACTGTGATCTTGTCAAGGATATGCGGATTTGCACGTCCTGCACGGATCGTGGTCAGCTCTGTCTCAAAGCCTTCCAGTGTTTTTGTCATTTTCTGCTCATATTTCTGAACTCTTTCATCCATTTGTCGAATTCTCCTTCTCCGGTTATATTTTATTTTTTAGAATTCTCTTATACAGTTACTTTTGTTCCTGTAAATTTACCATGTACAGCATTTACAATACTGTTTTCTTCTTCAAGGCCAAATACCAGCATCGGCATCTTCTGTTCAAGGCACATAATAGATGCAGTAAGATCCATTGCCGCAAGTTTTTTATCAACAACTTCTTCAATAGAAATCTCATCGTATTTCACAGCATTCGGATTCAGTTTCGGATCACTGTCATAAATACCATCTACTGCCTTTGCAAGAAGGATTGCTTCTGCTTCGATCTCAACAGCACGCAGAACTGTAGCTGTATCTGTTGAGAAATACGGATGGCCTGTTCCTCCTGCAAAGAAAAGAATCTTGCCTTCTGCAAATGCCTCTTCTACTGCATCTTTTGAGTAAAGTTTTGTGAATGCGCCACATACAAATGGTGTAAAGATTTCTGTCTTAAGTCCCAGATATCTGCAGATGTCAGATACATAAATACAATTCATCACAGTGGCAAGCATACCGATCTGATCTGCTTTGTTACGATTGATCGTCTCGCTTGTACGGCCTCTCCAGAAGTTGCCTCCACCGATCACAATACCAATCTGTGTTCCTTCTTCCGCAACCGCACGGATCTGTTTTGCAACAGCAATAACCGTTGCCTCGTCAAATCCTTTTTTTTCGGCTCCGGCAAGAGCTTCTCCACTTAATTTCAGTAATATTCTTTTCATAGATCATTTATCCTTTCCCGCAATGCCACAGCATTGTTTATCTTTACCAAACTCCTGTAACGATTTCATTTCCTTCTTCATCTACAGATGTGGAAACTGTGAAATCCGGATAATAGTAATATCCAGTTGTTCCGGTAGCAGAGTCATCATCATATTCGGAAGACTGGGAATCCCCTACAGCTCCGACAAGGTCATCAATAGACATACCGATATATTTCTCCGCTGTCTGAATCGTGGCATTTGTAGGATCATCGCTGTTTGAATTATTATTGCTGCCGTTACTGTTATCCGATGGTGCTGTCGTCGGATTCGGATTATCTGTATTGGAATTATTGGAATTATTGGAATCATCCGGTGCCTCTGTCGGAGTCGGTGTCACAGAATCACTGTCCTCATCTGTTTCCAGACCGAGTCTCTTCTTAACATCATTCAGTGTTGAGATTTCCTTCGTACTGTTTGCCGTCATATAGGTTGCATACGGAATCGCATCTTCATCTTTTCCATCCATACGAAGTGTGATCTGTTTAATCGTTGTAAGCGGCAGTTTTCTGAAGAAACATTCATTTTTTTCTTCATCTGTGTACGTAATTCTGATATCATATATGGTTGACGCTGACTGTGGTTTCTCATAATAATAAACTGCATTGTCTCCACTCTTCAGTGTAAACATACCGTTTACCAGATCATCACCCCACTCATCTGCGGTGTCTTCATCTGCGTCATCAGACGGAGTCTCTCTGATATAGATCGCTGCGATCTCAGATCCTGTCTGATTTACAATAGTCACCTTTGATGCTGTGGATGTCTTCTCACCCATGATATTCTTTTCAACAGTTTCTTCCATATTTACCATCTCCGGCGTCGGAGTCGGGGATACTGAAGTTTCTTCGGTCGGAGTTGGTGTTGCCTGTACTACAGAACCTGCATCATTTTTCTTACCGCATCCTGCTGCCACAACAGCCAGTGTCAACAGTCCGGCTGCTGCCAGATATCTTTTCCTGATCATATATATTTCCTCCTAATTCTAGTCGCGGAATAGGTTACTGTTCACTCCGTTCACAGTAACCAGAATAGTCATCTTTTAGTTTAATTATACAGAGTATCAAATTCTTGTCAACTAATTGTCTGCGAATTCATACTTTTTTTAAAGTTACAGATTTTTGACTTTGAATTCTCTTTCTGCCTCTCTCCGCTGGTCTTTCTTCGCAATATCCTGTCTCTTGTCATACAACTTTTTACCGCGTGCAACTCCTATTTCAAGTTTCACAAGACTGTCCTTGAAATATACTTTCAGCGGTACAAGAGTCAGGCCTTTTTCCTGAAGACTTCCTTCGATTTTGTTGATCTCATATCTGTGAAGAAGTAATTTACGGACTCTCATAGGATCTTTGTTAAAAATGTTTCCCTTCTCATAAGGACTGATATGCATCCCGTAAATGTATACTTCCCCGTTTTCCACACGAATAAACGATTCCTTCACACTGCATTTACCTGCTCTGAGCGACTTCACCTCAGTACCGACAAGTGCAATCCCTGCTTCATAAGTATCCTCTATAAAATAGTCATGAAAAGCTTTTTTATTATTTGCGATCAATTTCATTCCAGATTTTTTTGCCATGAAAAACACCCCCTTTATTCGTTCAGACTCATCTCATCTACAGTGTTTTCAACTACCGAAAAATCCACCGTTCGTTTCAGTGCATCTGCATCTGCCACTCTGACCGTAACTTTCTGTCCCAGATGGTAAACTTTCTTCGTAAGCTCTCCGCGAAGTTCATAGTTTTCCTCATCGAATTCATAATAATCATCTGACAGTGCCGTAATATGAACGAGGCCTTCCACTGTATTCGGAAGTTCCACATAAAATCCATAAGCAGTAACTCCCGAAATAATTCCCTCGAAAATTTCTCCCAGATGATAGGACATATACTCTGCTTTTTTCAGACGGTCAGACTCTCTCTCCGCCTCCTGTGCGCGTCTTTCGCATACGCTGGACTGTTCTGCCACATGTTCCAGTATTTCCCTGTAATGTTCTGTTTTTCCTTCTCGCTGTAATCTGCCTCTTATATTATCACGAATGATACGGTGGATCTGTAAATCCGGATATCTTCTGATCGGAGAGGTAAAATGACAGTAATATTTCGCCGCAAGCCCAAAGTGTCCGCTGCACTCTGTTGTATATCGTGCCTGTTTCATCGTTCTCAACATCAGTCTGCTGATCATCATTTCATTCGGCATTCCCTGAATCTGCTCAAGAATCTCCTGAATTTCCTTTGGTGTGATTTCCTCACATGCTTTCTGCACCTGAATCCCCTGGTGTCTCAGAAGCGTAAGAAGGCTTTCCACTCTTTCCGGATCCGGATTGTCATGCGTACGGTAAACAAACGGATATTCTCCCTGGCAGTATTCTTTTGCCACTGTTTCATTTGCCATCAGCATAAAATCTTCTATGATCTGTGTAGCAACATTCTGTTCGTATGGCTTCACATCAATTGCCCGTCCTGCCCCGTTCAGAATGATCTTGCTTTCAGGAAAATCGAAATCAATAGAACCTCTGTTATGTCTCTTGCTTCTCAAAAGTGCCGATAATTCTTTCATAAGGAAAAACATTGGCACAAATTCCTTATACTCTCTGCTTGTCTCAGTGTCTCCATCTTCAAGAATACATCTGATCTGATTATAACTCATACGACGATCCACTCGAATAACCGTCTCTGCAATCCGATGAGCAACTACTGTACCATTCTCATCAATATCCATAAGACAGCTTAAAGTCAGGCGGTCCTGCCCCTGATTCAATGAACAGATTCCGTTAGACAGCCGTTCCGGAAGCATTGGAATGACTCTGTCAGCAAGATATACACTGGTGCCCCTTTTCAGTGCTTCTTTGTCCAGTGCACTTCCTCCCTGTACATAATTACTCACATCTGCAATATGCACACCCAGATGATATATATTTCCCTCTTTTGTAAGAGAAACTGCATCATCCAGATCTTTTGCATCTTCACCATCGATTGTAACTGTCATAAGCTGTGTCAGATCCGTTCTGCCATCCCGGTCAGCCTCCTGTACATGATCCGGTACCCGCATGGCCTGATTCATAACTTTTACAGGAAACTCTGACGGAATATTGAAGCTTTTAACGATTGCAAGAATGTCCGTTCCCGGTGCATTCATACTTCCAAGATTCTCTGCGATCTTACCTTCCGGTTTTCTCCTGTCGTTCCCATAATCTATAATCTCTGCAACAACTTTGTCTCCATCGCGAACCCCTTTGGAATTCTTAGGCGAAATGTAGATATCCTTTGAGAACTTCTGGTTATCGCACAGAATAAAACCGTAATCCCTCTCCCTCTGGAATGTACCAACGATTTCTTTATTTACACGTTCCAGAATCTCTATTACAGTACCTTCTCTGCGTTTCCCTGTTTTGGCTTCATTTTTGAGGAGTACCCGGACACGGTCCATATGCATTGCAGTCCCTGTATGATCTGCCGGGATAAAGATATCATCTTCTTCCTCTTCCAGTTCTACAAAACCAAAGCCCTTATGATTACCGATAAAAGTTCCTTCTTTGATCAGTCCCAGCTTACTGAGGGCTTTTATATCCCTTTTCTTTGGCTTTACAGATATTTTCTCTTTGGAAAATTTTTTCTTTTTTTTCTTTTCCCAGATTTTCTTCTTACTCACGTATACTCCTTTGCTATGAGAAAAAAAAGCACTCTTGTGTTTATACAAGAGTGTTTCCTTCTGACAATTCTTAAAAATTCATATTCAAAACTGCTGCCAGTACAAAAAATAACACTGCCATAATTGTGGTAGCTTTCACAAGTCCACCCTCCATAGAACGACCTTTGTTCTTTCCCCAGTAGGAATCCGCTGCTCCGGAAATCGCTCCACCAAGTCCCTGCTGCTTTCCTTCCTGCATAAGTACAACAACAGTAAGCGCAATACAATCTATGGCAAAAATAACAGTGAGAATAGTTCTTAAAATCTGCACTTCGGTTACACCTCCTAATCAACTAGAATTCATTCTATCATAACCATTCTTCGATTTCAACTGTTTTTAGTCATTTCCATTTCAAATTTCCATTTCAAAAAAACAATTTGCGGGCTGCATGTAAACAGCCCGCTCTTTCACCCTTCCCTGCCAAATGGATTCTCATAAACTGCCTGTTTTTCAAGCTGTTCTGCAATCCTGAGCAGTTGATTGTATTTTGCATTTCGATCCGATCTGCAGGGTGCTCCGGTTTTGATCTGGCCTGCACCGGTTGCAACTGCCAGATCTGCGATAAATGCATCTTCTGTCTCACCGGATCTGTGTGAGATTACTGCACGATAGCCTGCATTCTGTGCCATTTCTACTGCATCCATAGCTTCACTCAACGTGCCGATCTGGTTCACCTTGACAAGAATTGCATTCGCCGCATGAAGCTGTATCCCACATTTCAGTCGTTTGATATTTGTAACAAAAAGATCATCCCCTACAAGCTGTACCGTTTTTCCCAGCCGTTCGGTCATCTCTTTCCAGCCTTCCCAGTCATCCTCATGAAGTCCGTCTTCAATGGAGATTATCGGGAATTTCCTGACAAGTTCTTCATAATATGCAATCATTTCACCGCTGTCTCTTAAAACCTCTTTTCCTTTCATCTGGCTCTCACCCGGAAAATAATAGCAGTTCAGATTCTCGTCATACAATTCACTTGCCGCTGCATCTATCGCAATCAGAATATCTTCTCCCGGTTTATATCCTGCTTTTTCCACAGCCTGGACAATTAATGCCAGAACCTCCTGACTGTCTGCCAGATCCGGTGCAAATCCGCCTTCATCTCCTACCGCAGTAGACAGGGACCTTTCTTTCAAAATAATTCGCAGTATCTGGTAGATCTCCACACACATGCGAATTCCCTCCTCAAACTTTTCCGCGCCCACCGGCATGATCATAAATTCCTGAAGGTCTACTGTATTATCTGCATGTTTTCCCCCATTCAGAATATTCATCATCGGTACCGGCATTTTTTTACTGTGGCAGCCTCCCAGATACTGATAAAGCGGAATTCTGAGTGCCATCGCAGCCGCTCTTGCAACCGCCATCGAAACGCCAAGTGCTGCATTTGCTCCTACATTACTCTTATTGTCTGTGCCATCCGTATCAATCAGAATCTGATCAATCCGATTCTGATCCAGTGCATTTTCTCCAATAACTGCTTCTGCCAGTTTCGTATTTACATTTTCTACCGCCTTCTCCACGCTCAAACCTGTATAATAGCCTTTTTTTCCATCGCGAAGTTCCACTGCCTCAAATTTCCCGGTCGATGCACCTGACGGCACTATCGCTCTCGCTGTATATCCATTTATCCCAACAATTCCTTCTCCTACAGTAACTTCTACCTCTACGGTCGGATTTCCTCTGGAATCCAACACTTGTCTTGCTTGAATCTTTCGAACAGGCAGATAACGAAACATGCACTTACCTCCTTCATATTTGATTATTGTTATCATTCCTCAGTATCTTCACACCAACTGATACTCTTTATTTTCTCCCTTTCGTCTGTTTCTATACCATACTTCTTTTTCATTATTTTCTGTAAGTTTTTATATTATCATGCAACTTTACAATTTATTATTTAATATTTTTATTTTTTCAATTTTCTTATTGACATATGGTTTATTATCTGTTATATTAAATTCATAAAACAAAAGGAACTACAAAATAAATAAAAGGAGCGTGAAACCACCGAAAACATAAGTGATTTCCCATAATTCAGGAAAGCGAGGTACAGACCACCAGAAACGAAATGAATTTCCTTTATAATTTATGAAAGAGAGGTACGGACCACCAAGAACGTAATCATTTAATTCCAAATGTTTTAAATCAACTCAGGAGGTAAGTTCCATTGGACAATGAACATTAAAAGAGCCACCAGAAAATAATCATCTGATGGCTCTAAATTTTTGCCTTTTCGCATATATTCTTTCAAGATCTTCTATTGGAGATACTATGTCTTCTTCTCATCATTATCCACTCATTCCCAAATTGCTCTTCCTTCTTGCCGGCGCCTTTATTCTGGGTGGGCAGGCAGGTAAATTGCATTCCTGGCAGAAATCTCAGGCAGCATCTGCTTCTCTCTTATCCGAATCCACCAGTTGGGGACTCAGTTTCCAAAAGGAGGGAGAACGCCCTGTCGGGAATGCTACGATCAACGATCTTGGCAAGTATCATGCCTACTATGCTGAAGATACCAATGAAAAAAAAATCTACCTCACTTTTGATGCCGGATACGAAAACGGAAACACTCCACGCATCCTCGATGCACTGAAAAAGCATCAGGCCCCTGCCACATTTTTTGTTGTAGGTAATTTCATTTCAGACAATCCTGATCTGATCCGGCGCATGGTTTCTGAAGGGCATACAGTTGGCAATCACACAATGACGCACCCTGATATGTCAGGCATTTCTTCAAAAGATGATTTTCAGAAACAATTGGACGGCGTAGAAAAGCTGTATGAATCTGTCACCGGTGAACAGATGACAAAATTTTACCGTCCACCGCAGGGAATCTACAGTACCACAAACCTGACCATGGCCAAAGAGCTGGGATATTCCACCTTTTTCTGGAGCCTTGCATATGTAGACTGGATTCAGGATCAGCAGCCTTCCAGGGAAGAAGCCTTTCAAAAGCTTCTCGCGCGCATTCATCCCGGTGCCATTGTCCTTCTGCACAATACTTCCTCTACAAATGGCCTGATCCTGGATGACCTGCTTACAAAATGGGAAGAAATGGGCTATCGTTTTTGCTCATTAAAGGAACTGACCGGGGCTTAATACCCCGGCCAGTTTATCAATCGTTTTTACTTTCTTTTGTATGGAGATCTTCTTTAATCTGTGAGCTGGAAATCTCCGGAGTACGTGGCAGATATACCACCTCGCATCCTTCTTCTTTCAGAAAATCAAATTTTCCCTTCCAGTCATCTCCCATTACAAAAGTATCCACATGATACTCTTTCACATCCGTTCTCTTCTGCTCCCAGTTTTCTTCCGGAATCACCAGATCGACATAACGTATAGCTTCCAGAAGCTGTTTACGTTTTTCGTAAGAAAAATAACACTTCTTCTGTTTTTCATTCCAGTTGAATTCATCTGTTGAAAGCCCCACGATCAGATAATCGCCCATCTGGCGTGCCCGTCTCAAAAGATTGATATGTCCGTAATGAAGCAGGTCAAACGTTCCATATGTGATAACACGTTTCATTTACATAGTTCCTCTCTTTATTCTGAATACTCCACATTTCAGCGATTCAGATATCTCATACAATAATCAAATATCCTCAGATATGTCTGATTTGAATAATGCAATCCATCATAAATATCTGTTCCAGACTTCTTACTGATCCAGCCCTTCATCTGCAGGTTCGTACATGTATTGATGTAAGTAAAGCTTCTTTTTCTGCCAGAACACAGTCCCCTGTAGATTGCTTTATTAAAAGCTGCGACCTGTGCTTCTGTTCTTGCCTTTCCATTAACGCTTTTGATCATTGCACTGTTTACCGGATTTACAGAAAGATAATACATTTTACAGTTATATTTTTTCAGATTAGCTGCTGCTTTCTTCATATATTTGACATAAGAAGCACTGTTCTTTAAATCATTGACTCCAAGATTAATAATAACTGCCTTTTTTTCTGTCCGTGGACGCTTGGCCACAGAGCGATACAGAGTTTTATAACCTGAGCTCTTAAACCAGTCTAATCCTTCTCCTGATTTTGCAATAAACTCAACATTTGACGGCGCTGATGCACCTAAAGCAACTTGTGCATAAACAGTTCTGGAATCTCCCACACAATAAACCCTGTCAAATTTTGTCGGTGTTGTAATCGTAGCCGGTGCGCGATCCATGGATGTTCCAAAAACAACCATATAATATCTGCCGTTTTTGGATGGAATACGGTCTCCGGCTTTGTAATCGGAACTGGACAGTGCATTCTTTCCCTGTGTCTTCGACCACCCAAGAACTATATTAGCTGAGCCCAGATTTACTGCCGGAAAAGTTGCTTTACCATTTGTATTTTTGATCGTCTTCCAGTAGCTTCCATCATATTTATATAATCTTATACCTGATGTATCTGTTTTCTGCTGCACTGCATAAAACTTCAGGTTGCTTTTAACTTTTACTGTTGCATGCTGTTTCTTCGCAACCTCTCCTCCAACTTTGGTTGCCCATCCGGCAAAGCTGTAGTTTCCATTTGAATTACCAATTGGCATCTTGATTCTGCTGCCCGCTACAACCGTCTTGCGAAGACTTGTATATTCATTTCTGCCATTTGCCGTGTAGAATCGGACCGTATATTCTTTATATAAATTCAGGCAGAACTTTGTTGTCTGATTGATCGTCACTTTCTGTCCGGCTTTATATTTATATTCTTTTCCTTCAATCTTTGTTACCCAGTAAGCCTGATATCCATCCCTGTTTATCTCCGGAAGCTGAATTACTGTTCCTTCCTCAACAGTTTTGGCAAGATTATGATAAAAACCTGCAGTCTGTCCTTTTGCATTTGCAAAAATCACTTTGCAGGTCGTTTCACTGTAAGATGCAGCTGATACTTTCTGTGTATTCCCCAAAAGACAGACAGCTGACAATATCACGATCAGAAGAAAGGCATGTTTCCAGATTGCTGTAATTCTTTTCATAAAGATACTCCTCGTAATTAAACTCTCCATTTTGTTTCTGCATAATAACAACTCACAGAGCACAAACGCTCTATGAATCCACTATAACAGTTTTCTTCCTGCAATGCAATGTATTTTTAAATCAAATTTTACATTTTTGTCACATTTTGACAAATCAATCCTTAGCCAAGTTCCTTTTCGCACATGTCCAGTGCTGATGCGATCACCGCATCCATGTCATAATACTTATACTCTCCCAGACGGCCGCCAAATACAACCTTTTTCTCTTTTTGGGCAAGCTCTCTGTATTTGCTGTAAAGAGCACCGTTCTTCTCATCATTCACCGGATAATACGGTTCATCTCCCGGTTTCCACTCAGAACTATACTCACGGCTGATCACTGTCTTCGGAAGATCATTTCCTTCATCATCTTTTCCAAATTCAAACCATTTATGCTCAATGATCCTTGTCCATGGAGTCTCTCTGTCTGTATAATTGACTGCTGCATTTCCCTGGAAATTCGGCTTATCCAGAAGTTCTGTCTCAAAACGTACCGAACGATACTCCAGATATCCCATCTGGTAATCAAAATATGCATCGATCGGACCCGTATAGATCACTTTTTCAGCAAGTGCATCGTATTCTGCTTTTTTCTCCAGATAATCCTCTCCAAGGCGAACTTCTACTCCGTCCAGCATATTGGCAACCATTTTGGTATATCCGCCAACCGGAATTCCCTGATACAATGCGTTAAAATAATTGTTATCAAATGTAAGACGGACCGGAAGTCTCTTGATGATAAAAGCCGGGAGATCTTTGCAGTCACGACCCCATTGCTTTTCTGTATAACCCTTGATCAGCTTTTCAAAAATATCTCTTCCTACCAGGGAAATTGCCTGTTCTTCCAGATTCTTCGGCTCTGTGATACTAGCCTCTTTTTTCTGTTCTTCAATCTTGGCTGCCGCTTCTTCCGGAGTTACTACTCCCCACATCTTATTGAATGTATACATATTAAATGGCAGAGAATATAACTCACCATGATAATTTGCAACCGGGCTGTTTGTGAAGCGGTTAAACTCTGCAAAGCGAGTAATATAATTCCATACTTTTTTATTATTTGTATGGAAAATATGCGCGCCGTATTTATGCACATGAATTCCCTCTACATCCTCTGTAAACACATTTCCAGCAATATTCGGGCGTTTATCAATCACCAGCACTGACTTTCCAGCTTCTTTTGCTTCATGCGCAAATACTGCTCCGTATAAACCTGCACCAACTACCAGATAATCATATTTTTTACTCATAATGACTCCTTTATCTTTCTGTTCTTTACTCATTTTATTTTTTCTTAAAAAGCTTTTTTATCTTTAACGGAATAAACATGATTACACGCCCAACCTTCATAGTTGTGGAATTCTCCAATGATGCTACTTTCTTTTCCAGAGAACGGATCTGCTTATTCTTCAGACATATCTTGAAGTAGTAAGCATCCGGATCTTGGATCAGCAGCATCATATCATCCCATTCAACAGGATAGAACGCTCCCTGTTTCAATTCTCCGTTTTCTTTTGCTCTTTTGAATTCCTGACTGATCCGCTGAACATATTCCCTCTTAAACTGCTCTCCAATCCGCTGCAGCGTAAAATTATAAGTATGAAATTTCTTCAAAGAATACATATATTTAAAGCGGCTCCAGATTTCCGGATCTTTCATCAATATCTCACGGATATAATCATACTCTACATTACAGCAGTAGACTTTTTCCCTGTTATTGACAGAGGAATTCGGATTATCACGACGATTCATATAGTACGGCTTATCCACGATCATCGCACGCTTTGCATAAACAAAAGTCTGGAAATAAAAACCATTGTCCTGGAAAGATGCTCCAGGAGTTTCGTTATGTCTGATGTGATGCTGCTCCAAAAACTCTCTTTTGTAAATACCACTCCAGGTATTCATGATAAAACGTAATGTCTCCGGTTCTTCACTAGGATCAAAGAGCTTTCCGTACCATTTTCCTGTTAAATCCAGATGGTTATATACCAGATTCATATTCCCATTTTCAGGATTTCTTGTAAAACGGTAAAAATCTGCCTTCACCATATCAAGATCGTTCTCTTTTGCTATCTTGTAAAGATCCTCATACATCGCAAGCGGTACATAATCATCCGGTTCCACAATACCGATATATTCTCCCGTAGCTTTGTCCAGACCGACATTCATAGCCTTTCCATAACCGCCATTTTCCTTGTCAACGATCACAAAACGTGGATCATTCTCCGCATATTTTTTAATGATTTCCAGAGAATGATCTGTCGATCCATCGTTCACACAGATAATCTCTATATCCTGCAATGTCTGACGCTGAATACTTTCCAGACATTCATCCAGAAACATTTCCACATTATATGTCGGTATGATAATTGATACTTTTGCCATTTTCTTTCCTCGCTTTTGACTTTTGATAACATCATTCTATATGATTTCGCATTTCAGATTATCTAAGCAATTAATCTGAAATTAGCATCACTGAAATAATTTTGTAAACGTAAAATTTTATCAGCTGAAAACTGTGGATCATGACGTTCATAATCAAAAACAAGTATAATATTTGTAAAATCATTTTTGTAACAAAGATTTTCCAAATTTTTCTTTTTACTGATTACAAACGGAAGGTCAATATCTGTCCATTCATTTTCCCAGTCATCCCCATATTCTCTTATAATATCTTCATATAACATATAAATATTCGTCCCATAAATCCATATGTTCTCCATATCAACATGCAATTCCGGGTAACATTTGAAAACAAGCCAAAACAGCTCATTTTTCTCATGATCTCCCTCCACAACCAGCAAACTTCGGCCTCTTCTTCTGGCTTCTGTCGCATAATTATTCATAACGTTCAAACTCCCCGCTGATATACATCTTTTCGAGATTATGTCCTTCTCTCAATTCCCGTTCTGTTGCATTGCAAAGGGACGTTAATGTTCCCCTACTCGACAAAATAAGCAAACAATCCGGACGCATAATTCTGTTCGTCATCAGATTAGTATTATGTGATGTCATAATCATCTGACATTTTGGATATTTTCTTTTGAAAAATCCAATCACTTTTTCTGCCATTTCATAATGATAAAACGCATCGAATTCATCTAAATAAACGAATGACGAACCCCCAATTTTCACAATCAGTCTACGATACAGATCAAACAGCGCCAATGTACCACTTGACACATTCTCATAAAAAGGGACCATCTGTTTATGAACAAAATATAATTCTTTCTGTCCATCCGGCAATTCTTTTAAAGCCAGACTGCATTCAATTCCCATTACATTCAAAAATTCTTCAAGGTCTGTTAGCAAAGCTCTTTTTTCTAATAATTCATAAAAAAACTGGTTCGATCTTCCTGCAAGAAATCTCATTCCACTACCAACAGTAATCATCTGCATTCTTTCAACATAATTAGACAATGAAATTAAAACTGAATTATTTTTAAATACAGCATTGCTAAGCAACCAACGTAAAAAGGGAATTTTCGTATTGCTGATTTCTATATCGTCATCTATCCCTGAAGATTGCAAATACCGCTCAACATTTATAGTTTCTGCCTCAATATAATTCAAATTGTCAAAATTATAGTTTTCTTTTGAAAAATCACAGAAAAAAATTCTGATGCCATTTACAAATAATGCTTCATCCTGCAGTTTCTCATCCGACACTCGCGAATACTTATATGACACATCTGTACCATTAAACTCAAACTCATAACTAAATGTTGCTACATTCTCTGTCGAATCTGCATTAAGAAAAACCTCGTTTCTTGTATATCTCCGTCTTCCAAACATCGTTGCAACAATATCAAGCAATGCATTTCCCAAATTTGTCTTTCCTGTTGCATTACGTCCATATATCAACATTTTTCCAATTGTCCCTTCATACAGACAATCCATATTAAATTGATAACCGGCAATATTTTCAAAATCTATACTTATTTCATTTTTAAAATTCTTATAATTCCTCAATGTGAATTTTTTTAGCATATAATATACCGTCCTCTCAAAGAGTAATTAACATCTCAATTATTTCTTACAGTATAACCAGTTTTATATTTTTCCGCAACAATATGCTGTAAAAAAATTACGGCATATATCGACAAACAGGAGAATTTTACACGCGATTTGCAAAATTCTCCTGCTTTATTGTCTATTTTCCTTATTTAAGTTTCACCGCATCTTCATCGTTTGTTTCTGAAATAATAAAATGCGGTCTCTGCTTCGTCTCCAAATACATCTTTGCAATATAATGTCCGATCACGCCCAGACAAAACAGCTGCAGACCACCAATAAATATGATCACACAGATCGTTGATGCCCATCCGGCAACAGGATCACCGTAAATCAGTTTACGTCCGACGACCACAACTAACATCAAAAAAGAAACAACTGTCATCAGCACTCCAAAGCCCGAAACAGCACTCAACGGTGCCTGAGAGAAATTAATGATTCCATCAATCGCATATTTTGTAAGCTTCCAGAAATTCCATTTGGTTTCACCTGCCACACGTTCAATATTATCATAGGATAACCAATATGTTTTGAACCCGATCCAGCCAAAAATTCCTTTGGAAAATCGATTGTATTCTGTCATGCTGACAATCGCTTCCACCATTTCCCTTTTCATCAGGCGAAAATCCCTTGCACCATCAACGATATCTGCATCCGATATTTTATTGATGATCTCATAAAATCTGTGTGCAAACCAGCTTCTGATCGGTGGTTCCCCTTCACGGTTCTTTCTTCTGGTAGCCACCGAATCATAATCCTGTGTATGTAAGATCTCCAGCATTTCAGGCAACAGACTCGGTGGGTCCTGCATGTCTGCATCCATTACACAGACATAGTCCGCATTTGCATTGCAAAATCCCGCATACATGGCTGCCTCTTTACCAAAATTCCTGGAAAAAGACAAGTATTTTACATGCTCATCCTTCTCCGCAATTGATTTCATAATACTCAGTGTATTATCTTTCGATCCGTCATTGATCAAAAGAAGCTTATAGTCATAGTCCAGTTTTTCCAGAACTTTTGATGCTTCTTTATAAAACAATGGCAGCGCTTCCTGTTCATTGTAACACGGTACAATAATTGCTAAAGTTTCCATCTTTTGCTCCTTATCAGGTATTTAATATACTCTTAATCATTTCTAAGCCAAATATTATACCCTGCTTTCTCATTATTATTTGAAAACCTATAATAATATTCTTCTAATTGAGTAACAAAAGCCGGTGCATAATGTGTATACACCCATGCATCTTCCTCCTCATCATAAACCACCACTTTGGGATTATAAGTAAACAAATCATCGATTTCATCTTTTTCATACCAATCCATATACCAAGGTAACATATATACCGCTCGATTAATCGCATATCTTCCCTTATACTCATAATATAATGACGGTGAAACATATAAATCCAGGTAAATACCTTTGTTATTCTCATTTTCAGTTAACTCAATATCTTTGCTTTCAGTTTTAGATACACTTTCCTGTGTATACAGTAAATTATCTCCAACCGAAATTATGTATGTACTCAATAAAACAATTGCGCAAAGTCCTAAAACTGGCTTACTGATTTTTTGTAGTTTTTCTTCAATCAGCCCAATATATAAACAAACAATCAATATTGCCACATACCACGCTGCTATTCCATGAAAATCATATCCTCTTGTTGCCGAAAAAATACTGTACTCCGTTTATAAACGGTTGTGCAAGATTTTCTCCCATTACGTAATACTTAGGATACACTTCTCAATTAAATCTATAAAACTGATCAAACGCTATTTTTAAAGCATGATTAAATTTAAAGTAAGCTACTGCTATTAAAACAGGTACTGTAACTGATATTATCAATTTATAGTATCTTTCTATAGCCCTTTTTATTTTGAATCCATTTTTATGTCATTCACAAATTTCGTGTATCAAAACACCAAATGCAACCCCAATCAAAGCATATGCGGATACAAAAACAACACCAAAGCTTCCTCATATACATCCTGATGCAATTATACATCTAGGCCATCTAAGTTCTTTCTCTTTAATATGCATGAAGCTCCTTTTATCTTGTTAACTTCTCAAAGAGATACACATATCGCACCAATCAAAATCAGAATAACTCCACCAATTTTTTTCTTTGTTATTTTTTCCTTCAATATAAAATAAGATAACACCATCGTCCATATATACGTCAGCGAAGTAAGAGGCAATACTACTGAATATTCCCAAACTCTTAAGATCCATATATTCAAAACTGCTGAAAATAAATATAGGTCTCCACCTATATATAAATACGGATTTTTAATCAGTGCAAGTAACCCTTCTGTTCCTGATGCCTTTTTCAGAAACAACGAAGCAACTGAACCAAAAAAGTCATAATCATCAGGATGATAAAATAAATTGTCATTCTTCATCACCTCCTACAATCATTATGACTCCACCGATAATTATCAGAACCCCAATACATTTTACGAGTGAAACTTTCTCTTTTAGTACAATCGCAGCAAGCACAATGCTAAGCACATAATTTAGGCTCAGCATCGGCTGAAGAACTGAAAGTTTTCCAAATTTGTACGACATAATCATCACCAATGCTCCCACTCCATAAAAACAAAATCCAAGAAGCATCGCTACAATCCCCTGTTTTGCTGAAATTTTCCACAGGAGCTGCTCAACGCATACGCATATTGACGATACCACCATCAATGAAATACCTTTTTTATTTTTACGAAAAGATTCTGTCACTTATGTCCACCACCTAACCATGCAATTTATTTATGAAAATATACCCTTACATATATTTTTCCTATCTTTTATTTTATTATATTGTAATATCTTATAATTATTAATAAGCTCTGCATATTTTTGTGGAAGACTATTCATATCAAACCATTTACCATTATTGTCTTCAATTGCCCCCATGCCTATAATAGGAATTTCTTTTTTCAATTGCAATAAAAATTTATCATATTTAGACATTGAAAGTCCTGCTTTCTCCAATATATATGCACCCAAATAATTTGCACTCATGTTTTCTTGTACTGATTCACTTTCATAATTTGTCCATATAATATATGGGGTCTGATCTCTCAATTGTGTTTCTTCCAAATCAAGATCTTCTATTTTTTTGCCGTATAATTCCTCGTAAAATGCTTCTTCAACATTAGGATAATGATCTCCAAACATAATCAGCATTGTTGGTTGATCCAGTTGTTGCAGATAATATATTAATGTCTCTAAAGCCCTATCAGATTCATTAATCAAAGATAAATAGGTTTCTGCCTTTGGATATTCTTTATTATAATTCAATTTTACATTAGATTCATATGCACCTAATGTATCTTCTGTCTAAACTCAAGGACATAATACTCTACCAATCCTAATATAGTAAACCCCATACAAAAAATTATTCCTGCAGCTCTTGAATCTCCACACAGAAACAGGAAAAAACATATATAACTTCAAGAATAATTATATTGAGCACCGCATATCCCAAGCTTACCGTAAATAGGTTTCCTAAAATTTTTTCATAAAGCACATATACACATATTGGTAATAAAATAATTGTGCAATTTCTAATTGTTTTTTTACAATATTTTTTTCTTGTTTTTTTCAGTATATATGTCACACTGTTCAATACAATAATGCCACATAAATATTTAATAATTCCTATTATATCATAATATTGATAATTATAAATTACATCCGCACTGGCTTCCAATTTTGTATTATTAAAAAAGCAGTCTTTATTTTCTTCCAAGTCAGAATTAACCAACACACATTTTGCTGATATCCATGTGTCATCTACATATCGAGCATTTTCCTTTAATCAAATATTCAGTGCATAGATCTCATCTGTTTTTAATTCTTTCTTAACATCTAAATCCACATAAATAAAATTCTTTACTGTAGTTAATGGAATTTCTTTTTCCCATAGTTCCGTATCATTTGTATCAGTTATATTTACAATTATTACATCATTTGATTCATATAGCTCTGTAAATGTTGAAAATCCTACTCTAACTTCAATTGTATTTACATATTTATATTTTGGAGTAAAATACTGTGTAAATATATCTTCTTTTTCTACTAATGGATCTGTTGCCTCTAGTTCTAAATCATCATTATACTCTATTCCCGATGTTCTTGTCTTCGGAACTGTCAGCAATGTATATATCAATCCTATGCTTATGACTATCTGAATTCCAACAAACAATGACCAAAATATTCCTATTTTTATTTTTTTCATATTTTATCTACTAATTTCACTTATTCAAAGATAATTTACCTATACCTCTAAACAGTTTTTCACCTTCCTTGCAAATAATATCCAATATTATAGACAAACACATAGAACATAAGAAAATCACAGGTACAATTACAAAATAGCATTTCCATCTGTCTGAAACCTCTGTAACTTTCTCCTACAACAAATTATTAATCAAATTTATCTAATCAAAAAGCCATGTTGCGCACTCACATACATCATACCCTGCATTTTGTATCGTTCCTAAATAATCTGACCGTTTTATAAGCAAGCTCTGTTCAATATCATCAACCCAATTTTCCAAAGGTGCATCAAGGCTTTCATATTTTATTAAATCTGTAATTTGAGCCTGCTTTGTTATTTTATCAGAAATCACACAGGGAAGTCCTGCCGCCTGTGCCTCTATCAAAGTCACCGGAAGCCCCTCAAATAATGATGGAAACAAAAGTACATCCATTGCCTGCATTAAATCATTAACATCACTTCTATTTCCTAAAAACAATACATTTCCTTCGATGCCTTCACGATGAACTAACTGTTTAATTTCATCCATTAGATTTCCGGTTCCAACAAGCAGCAATATACTGTTAGATTTTTTCTCTAAAAATTTTTTATATATTTTTATCAATTGTGTATGATTCTTTTGAAAATGAAATCGCCCCACATGTCCAACTACAATCTTGTTACTGAGTTGCATCTTTTCTCTAATCTGTTCTCTGATTTCCGGTGTAAATCTATATTTAGACGCTTCAATTGCATTAGGAATAATTTTGTAATCTTTTGATTCAACGATCTCCCTGCCAAACATAAACTCACCTGCAAAATCTGAACATGCATAAAATTTATTCGCATACTGAATAATTTTTTTCTTGTTCATTAGATGAGTAGCCATTACAAGGAAACTCCCCATATTCTCAGAGTTATGGCTATGTGCAATTCGAATTGGAACATCATATTTTTGAGCGCTCTTTAAAACTTGAATGTCTGTAAGAGTACAAAAATTCGCCCATATAATATCATATCCACCTGTTTTCACAATTTTATCCATACTTTTTACATATGCTACATAATTTCTAACACGATTGGGTACAATTCTAATATCCACATTACGCAAAAGTTTATCATCAAGATACTCTGGTTTTCTTTCTGTAACAACCAAATCGACAGCATACTCATTTTCATCTAAATGATTTACATAATTCAATATCAGAGCTTCTACGCCAGCATACAAAGAACTCAATCCAAATATCAGTACTTTTTTCACTTTTCCCCTCATCTCTTCCATTTGACTACTTAATTTTACATGTATTCCTCAAATAAATAAGAACCATTCTTTTCTGTATTTCGCATAAACAATAATAAGTTTTTGCCAAAATACCGCTTTTTATTCCAAACATAAACTTTTCGCGCATATCTAATCTTTTTTTATAGTATCGCAAATATTTCTTCTCAATTAAACCGCTTTGAACTAACAGCGTAATTACTTTACGTTCTGATCGTATCGTTTGTTTCTCATCCGATGAAAAATTATTTCCTGTAGCCACATGTGTATATAAAAATTCTGAATTTATAACTATTCTTTTTTTCTCGCCAAGCATCAACATCCATAAATACATATCATCAGCACAATTTTCTGACAATATATTTTTCAACCAAAATACAGGAACCGCATTTTTCCTAATCAGACATTGTCCAGGAGATGCTATAACATTTCCGATTGCTACATATGGTGCTAATGTTGTAGCATCTTTATGCCATCTTATATTTTTAAAAATCGGATGCTTCTTATCTCCTATCTTTCGCACTCCATTCGCAATAATTAAATCTGCATTTTCTTTCATTGCTTTTTCGTATTGACTCTCAAAATAATTTTCAGAAATTTTATCATCCTGATCCAAAAGTAAAATATAATCACATGAAGCAATATTTATTCCATTTACTCTTGATTGATGAATGCCACTATTTTTTTTATTAACAACGATTTTATAACTTTGCTTTATAGCACTCAATTTACTTTCATCAATAGTACTCCATGGACTATCATTCACTAAAATAACTTCTACCTCTACATTTTTTAAGTCAGATTTAAAATTATTAATATTTTTTTTTAATTGTTCTGCCATCGTTTCCAAATAACTATTTCCACAATAAAATGGAATAACTACTGATATTCCCTGCATATTTTCCTCTCAAACTATTATTTTCGTTTAATTCTTGCTTTCAGCATATCAATTACAACAAATGCAATCTTAGCTTTTAAAATCATCAACACTCCAAAATAACATATAATACATATAACAACTGTTACCAGTATCTTCAAGATCAGACCTAAACCTAATGCCGCAATCCCTAATCCCACTATAAACATGCAGATACCTGCAACCAGATATTTCCATACTTCTTTAAATAATGTCTTATCCTGATAAAACTTCTTCATATAATACATCAGAATAATAAAAACACTAATTTCTGCCAGAACTGTTGCAACTGCTGCTCCTCTGGTTCCAAACGTTATTATAAAAATAGAATTTAATACCACATTCAAAATGGCGCCCACAAATGTTGCAATACATGTATATAATTCTTTTCCAAATGGTATAAAAATCTGGTATGCCAAGAATCCATTCATCACTGCAAAAATAATGTTTGGAGACAATATACGCATAATCGGTGCAGCGCCCTCAAATCCTTTTCCACTAAACAAAAATATACATTCTGAACTTAATAGTGCACAGCCAAAAGCACATGGGATAGAAAGTGATAGAATATAATTAACTGTTGTATTAACAATATTTCTATATTCCTTTTCCATTTTCATCTTAATATAATACGAAAGACGTGGAATTAGTACTGCACATGCAGAAGAAATCAGTGTTCCTAATGTTCGATTTATTTTTATAGCAGCTGAATACAATCCCACATCATAATCACTTTTCAAGAGTCCCAACATCGTTGTATCTATATTTAAGTATATCTGTGATGCAATTCCGATTCCAAAAATGATAAAAATAGGCTTCAAATGTTTCTTTAAATTAAGTTTACTACATTTAAAAAAGCTAACATATTTTCTTCCATAAAAAATATTAAAAATATTTGCTCCTGCATTTGCAAAAACGATTAAGCCAGCGTATATTAGATAATCTTCCGGTGTCTGTACAAATACAAATAAAAGCACAAGTGAAATTATTTGAAACGCAAGAGTCCTAACTGTTATATAAATATAGTCTTCAAAAATGTTGAACAGCCAATTAACACCTATTAAATCAAAAATCATAATTGTGCCATTTAACAAAATTAATTCTTGATAATTTTTAAATACAGGTAACGAAGAACAAATAAAAAGGCATATATATGCAACAACAGTAGAAATAGAATTGATAACAAAAATTTCTGTCACCAGCTGATCTAGTTTTTTCTTGTCATCTCTGACTTTTGCCCCTTCTCTGATCGTATAAGTCGCAATTCCCAAGCTTGCAAACAAAATAAAGTAATTTGAAATAGAATTCGCATAATCAACTTTTCCTATGCCTGTTGCTCCTAATACTCTAGATGCATACGGAAATGTTATTAACGGAAAAATAATACCTAAAATCGTTTTTATCAAATTCACAACTGAATTAAACTTTAAAGATCTAACTTTCATATTTTCCTTTCAATTATTTTCCAGATACTTTTTTATAAACATCCAATATTTTATTTTTGTATTTCTCGCGAGAATTCATTTTTATACTATTCTCACTCGCATATGTTGACATTTGCTCTTTTAAAAACGGATTATTCAAAATATCTATAATTTTATCTGCCAGCTCTTTATTCGACCTTCTTAAAAAACCATTTTTTCCATCTTCAATAATCTCGCAAAGTCCACCCGTAGGTGTACTTACTACCGGCACGCCTAAAGCCATTGCCTCTAATGCACACATTCCAAGTCCTTCCCATCTGGAAGTCATAATCATAACTTGTGAATTTTTTAGTATCTTATAAGGATTTTTTCTAAATCCCCAAAAATCAACATTTTTTTCTAATTGATTATCTTTTACAAAATTTCTCAATTCATTCTCTAATTCACCAGCACCAACCATAGCAACTTTGATATCATCCTTCTGATTTTTTAATATCTTTGTCACCTCTAATACACGCTGCGGATTTTTTGCATATGTAAGTCTTCCGAGAAAAATAAGATCATATTGATATTTCTCAGGATCTATTTTGATACTATTATTTAGCTCCTCAATATTAATTACATTATACAAGACAGAACTTTTTGATGAGCATATTTTTTTATATCTAAATCCATTATAAGCTGCTTCTGATACCCAAAATATATGTTTAGCCCTTCTTGCCGCAATGCAATATGCTAAAGACGTTACAAAAGGACCCACTCCTTTAAATCCAAAATTATTATTATGAATATGTGATACTATAGGAATATTCCGAACACAAAACGTCGCAAATAGGCTTGCAAGCATATCATGTGCATGAATAATATCTGGTTGCTCTATTCTTACAATTCGTTTGAGATCAATGCCATTAAGATATTTTACCGGTACATAACGTATATTTTTTTCTTTTAAAGTCTCTCTTATTGGTCCTTCCGGGCTAACATATAAATGTTCTACTTCGCTATCCCCATCAAATGCTGTAATAATCTGGCAAACAACATTTTCTGCTCCCGAAAACCGGTCACTTGACAACAAATGTAGTACTTTCAACATAATACACACTCCTAGATATAAGCTATTTTATATTTCAAAAATATCTTCTACTTTTGCCGCAACTGCATCCCAAGTGAATTTTTCTTTCAATCGAACATAACATTTTTCAGATGCCTCTATTCGACTTTCTTTATGATCAATAATTGCACGCAAAGCTTCTTCAATAGATTTAGAAGAATTATCCTTCATAATTGTTCCTAACTGGCTGTTTGTAATTAGCTCTTTCGAGCCACCAGCAGTTGTTGTTATTACATAACATTTACAGGCAACCGCCTCCAGTACGGATGTCGGAAATCCCTCCGTCTCAGATGGCAGGCAAAATGTATCCACTGAACTGAGTAAAGAAATAACATCTGAATATGGAATTCTTCCCAACAATGTTATATATGGAGTTTTATGTTTTACCAGTTCTTTCATGTATGGTCCATCTCCAGCAACCACCAAATAAACATTTGAATATTCCTTTCTGATTTCATTTACCGCAGATGTCAGCTCTAATAATCCCTTTCCTCCCACTATTCGTCCTACATATGTTATTATAAAATCATTCTCTGTGAGTCCTAATTTTTTTCTGTAATCAAATTTATTCATTAACTCAATTTCATCCAGATTCATCGCATTATATAATGTTCCCTCTGCCTGAATATTAAAATGCTTGATCCATTCACAGGCATCTTTTGATACTCCAAAATATCGCATTGGATATTTTTTAATTAACATAGTCATCGCATGCTCATAAAACCTGACAAAAATATCCAAATATTTATTGTTAAATGTTAAATGCGATGAACCATGTTCAATTAGAATAGCACTTTTTTTCTCTGCATAAGCAAACTTTGCCGCCCATAACGATAATGAATAAAATCGCGTATTAATTATAAAATAATCAATATTTTCTGTTTTTAGAATATTTTCTAATCCCTTAAATTTACTTCCAGGTTTAATGATTGGCAACCTACCATTTAAAAGCAAAAAAGAAGGAAGATAATATACTTTTATTCCACCTTCTTCTTTTACCTTCCCTGCTCCAGACGTAATTACAATTACTCTGTTTCCATGTTCTGTCAATTTTTTAGCCAAATTATATGAGTAACGTTCTACCCCACCAACATGTGGTGGAAATAACGATGCTACAATCGCATATGTTTTCATTTATTCGTCCATCTCTTCTTCAGATTTATTTTCTTTTGTTTCATTAAAATCCTTTTCATCAATTGCAATTTTCTGCGATAATTCTTTAATCTTATATTCCAGATTGGATATTTCTATTGTATTAAAAAACAGTTTAATAATTACCGCAAACAGAATTACTAAAAAAATAAAATTTGTTGATGAATATATTCCCAATAAACTGGCGAGTGAAATAGATAATTCAGGAAAAACACTAAAAATAAGCAGGCATGCCGAAAAGAGAATCCAAAAAATAGCATAATTAATCTGTACTTTGGATTGACGGATTTTTCGTATTATAAATATAGCTGTAAACAAAGAACAAAGAATCAAAACAACTCTAAACACTAATGAAATCATATCCTGCTCTCCTCTATTTTTTTCTATTTCTAAAATTCTGTAATATGATTATAGAAACAAACATTTTAGTCATATAAACAATTGATCGCGATAAATTGAGATAGCTCTCACCAGCCTCTCGCTCTTTCATTTCAACTTGAACCTCGGCCACTTTAACGCCCTGTTTAATCAAAAAAGAAACTGTATCCGGTTCTGGTTCATAATTAATATTTTCTGCAAACTCTCTAATTAAAGTTTTATTAAATAATCTCATGCCCGATGTAGGATCCGCAATATGCACACCTGTCGTTATTTTTATTGCAGTTGATATAACACGACTTCCCAACATACGCAAAGAACGCGGTTTCGGTTTTTCCACAAATCTGGAACCAATAACCATATCATAGCCTTCTTCTATTTTATCTACCATAGCTGGTATATATTCAGGCAAATGTTGTCCATCTGCATCAAATTGAATTGCATAATCATATCCTTTTTTATATGCATATTTTAAGCCAGTCTGAAATGCTCCTGTTAATCCAAGATTTACCGGAAGATCTATAATTTTATATTTGTTTTTATGGCAAATTTCAGATGTGTGGTCATGTGATCCATCGTTAATTATCACATAGTCATATTGGGAATAGTTTTGTTTCAAATTATTTATCACTTTTTCAATGCTTTCCTCTTCATTATAAGCCGGAATAATAATCAATACTTTCATATTTTCTACCTCATTCAGTCTCATCTCTATTACATTTATATAATTCTGCCCTGCAGCATTCCCTGGTACATAAGTGCAAATCCTAAAAGTGTAGCTGCTGAATAAGTCAATTTAGTAATAGTTTCTTCAGACCAGTTTATTGTTACTTTCCTTCCTGTAAATAACAATGCTCCTAAATATAATAGTGGTAAATAATACCTTGCCTGAACTCCTGCAATATATTCCGCACCTACCGGAGTAAAATCCAAATATAAAGCAAGCCATACCAAAAATATCGTGCCAGCAACAGCAATCAAAACTATAAATTTATTCAACATGCTCATAGAATGTCTGCCACGTACTGTTTCTGATGGTGTTTTGTACAACAATAATATTATACATATTGGGAGCAGTATAGCACTCCACTTATCTGACAATATACCATTATGAGCAAAATTCAAACACATCAAATTTCCAAAGAAAAAATTATCAGCTGTATCATAACCTAAATTTCTAAAATTATCAAATTTAAAAACGCTAACAAGCATTAGCTTCACACTCGCCCACGGATGTTTTATCATGGAAACGATTTGTCTAACAACTCCTGTATCGCCTCCTCGCGAATCTCCGCCAAATGTGATATTACCCGCAGCAGCATTCGATAACGTTGGCAAAACAAATGTTAGCATCACCAACATTAAAATAATAATAATTCCACTCCATAAAATCACTTTCTTTTTAGGTTTCTTTTTTTCAACATATGGAATAACCAGGAACAAAAGAATCATAGGAATATATACTGCTTTTGATGCACAGCCAATTACAAACAGCAAAGCAGTTAAAATATATGTCCATGAACTGTATTCTCTTTCGGGATAAAAAATCATGTTAGCCCATAAAACACATGCTAACGTTAAAAAGCTAAACACCACAGTATCATAAGTATATGACGATGCCAAATACAAAGCTGTGGGTGTTACCGCCAAAAAACTCAGAAACATTTTTTTTGTTTGTGCCATATGAATTGCCCAAAACATAACAAAAATGTATAACAGCAAATTACCCAATTTTCCGACAGCGTACATAGTCGAAAATGACAAGTTCAATATCATCCCCAATCTTATGAATATTGCTTGCGGAATATATGCGAGTTTAGTATAAGATGGAAGAATCGTTTCTTTACTTTCAGCATAAACTGTCTCAATTCCTTTTCCATTCAAATAGGCACGCAATTCAGCAAATTCTTCTTTGGTATTACAGCTTACTATCTGTCCATTTTTCACAAATAGTGCGGCCTCTGTCCATTCCACATGTTTACCAAAAGCCATCGTATACGCATTTCCAAAATGTATTGATTCATCCCAGGAATTTTTAATCGGTTGCCCATATACAACTAACAATAGTCCAAAAATAAAAGCATATATAGCAAAAAAGCATTCAATTTTTTTATACACTTTTTTCTCAAAAAACAGGCAATATATCAACGAAAACAATGCCAAAAAGAAAAGAATCCGATATTTATTAACTTCAAATCTGTTTGAGCAGGACACTGCTGTCAGTTCTGCGTCTTCTACTTTATTCAGGGTAATTTCTATGGAAGTTACTTTCTTGTTCAGGTTTGTATAAAAATCTGAGAACCATGAATTCACTGTGTCAGAATAATACTCTTCGGATTCTTTGTCAAAGGAATTATATTCCTTTGTTTTTATTGTATAAGAATATTCTTTTGGAAAGCTTCCTGATAATTTTAATTCTTTTATATAAAATTTCTGCGATGAGGAATAGCTGATCACATATTTTTCCTTATTCCCCTCTTTTTCTACAGTAATATACTTTGTCAGATCAAGATTATCATACCCACCTCTGATTGCCGGTAAATTACACACAAGCTCTATTACCGCAGTCAAAATAAGGATTACAACCGCTGCTACAATTCGTTTATGTTTCTTTATTGCTCCAATCACTGTTTTTTCTCCTTCAGATCACTGTAAATAAGGTAGCTGAATAACAAACTCATAGATAAAATCATTGCCGCCATCCATATATATGGATGCTGTGGTTCCATCACTTCCAGGGAATAAAAAATATCTGCGACATTATCTGAATTGGCATTTACATAACTCAGCATATGATCTGCATTTCTGCTTCCGTATAAAGCCACTCTTGTTTCCGGTGATATATTTTTTCCCTGCAACAATAATGTATATTTACCAGATTGCTTCTCACTCGTTTTCAAATATAACTCTGTTTCATTGATTGACGCATTGCTCTGCATTGATATCAATTCCCTGATTGTTACAGTATCTTCAGCCACAACCTGATCATCTAATTTCAATGTGCACTTAATTTCTCCCTCTTCATCTGTTCCATCTACACAAAAATACAGACCGATCCCATATATTTGTTTATCATATAAATCAAATCGAATCTCCGCATCACGAGAATCTGTAATCGCACCAAGTTTCGGAATCATATATTTCTTATCATATATACTCGCATCAGTGCTGGAATACAAGGTATCTTTCCGCTCAACCGGTACAAACAGCGCCGCCAGAAAACATAATACAAATATCAGATTTATGCATATCAAAATATTTCTTATTTTTTTCACACTCTATAACCTCGACTTATTTTTACTCATTACATTTTATGATAACAAATCCTCTCTATAAAAACAAGTCATATTTCCATCCCACTCATATTCCCCATTTGACGAACTACGTAGCATATAGTATGATAATATAAGTTTATAAGGAGAATATAAAACATGAAAAATAAATTTTTTAAGTTTCTGGCACTCTCATTGGCCGCAACGCTTTTGCCAGGCACAACTGTCTGTGCAGATGATTCATCTGACTATGTGCACGTAGATGTCTTTGGAAGTGTATATTATGGCACACTGACTACTGCAAAGGATGGCAAAAGTTCTGTTTTTACTACTGTTCCAGAAAGCGATAATCAATTTACAATCACAGGGAAATGGGATACCAATACATCTGCATTTACTCAGGACTGTACAATTGCTTATTCCGATGGTTCCTCTCAGTCCATTGAATATAACAAAAAAGGACTGATTCAGGGCGATATCCGAACTGATTTTCCAGATAGCTCTTATCAGACTTTCTCAGCTGCATCCGGAAAACCGTATAAAGCTCTACGCACTTTTTCATCCTCTGATGAATTGACTGCTATTGACTGGTACTACAAATGTACACTTATGAGTACCTGGAAATCAGACGCTGATACCGTGGATTATGATACTCTTATGGAAACGCCTTACGAATATATAGACCTTCCTTTTACTGTAAAAGGAACTGTGGAGGCTATTTATGAAGATTCCAATAATCATACCGATATAAAGCTCAAAGATGATGATGGAAATGTTTACCTTTTTTATTATCAGTCAGAAGATGTCAATAATTTTGCATCTGCCAATATACCTTCTCTTTCTGAAGGTGACAGACTGAGCATCACCGGAATCTTCTCCAACATACAAAATCCTGAAGATTCTACCCTGCATCTGTATGAACATATGTCCGGTTCTGATTACAACCTTGATTCGTTAAAAAAAGATATCCAAAACAATGATTTTATTGAAGCAATGGATAAACTCAGCCAAAAGGATACCGAAAACGATGAGACCCTCTCTGCTCTTCTGAAAATGAGCGAAGTTAATGATCCTGATTTTGAAAAGATATTTCCAATTTTCAACTCCGTTACTGCGGATGTAATCGGAAATGACTGTGACCCAATGAATCTCCAGAATACTTATCAGGAGATCTGCGACAATCCCTTCTATTATATAGATACTGATATCTCTTTAGACGGAACTGTTGTTTACGAAAACTTTGATGCGGATAGCGCTAAATTGACGCTCCTCATTAATGAAAAAGGTACTTCTAATGTTTATGCAGTTACTTACAAAGCAGAGAATTTTAATTCCATTCTCAACAAAGAACTACATATTACAGGGAAACTGAGCAACACCCATCGTGTTCCCTATTATAACGATGAAACAAAGAGCCTTGGTTATGTTATCTACCCGTTGATCTCCGCTGCAGAAGTTACAGAATAAAAAAGATCCTCACCATCCACCGTATGATATGCATACCACTCACGGTTTGGTGAGGAATTTTTAATTACTTTATTTTTTATATTTCTCCGCAATCTCCAGCAGTTCTTCTACTCTTCTCTCGAAGGAGTATTCTTTTTTGATCATATCATACTGCTCCAGAGCTTTGGCTTTTACGGCCTCATAATCGTTTTCTACTTTTTTGATGCAGGCATCGAATTCTTCTTTTGTATCATAATAGAGTACCGCATCCGGGAAGATTTCTTTCATTTCATCACAGCCATCGGAAATCACAGGCAAACCACACGCAAGCGCATCAAAAATACGATTGTTGATAATTTGATTATCCAGCATATCCTTCCAGTGATCATTGAGGGTGACTTTTGCCGAACGATACAGTGCTGGAAGTTTGTCATTCGGCATAAATGTACCATCTACCACATCTTTGTGCTCCGGCATCATCTCATACCAGCCGCTTCCCCATACATGAAGTGGAACACCAGCATCTGCTGCCCAGTATACGCAATCTCTCATAACCCCTCTGGTACTGCCAATAAAGATATACTGTCCATTATACTGTTTCTTTGTCTCTCCTTCCGGACAAAAGATTTCTGTATCGGTACACTGCAGGAGCGGCACGACCGGAACACTGATCTTATCTTTCAGTTCTTCTGCCATATGTCTGGATCCGACACATACAACATCGTACAGTTCATATTCTGCTTTTGAAATCATATCCGGATGGCTGATATTCCACATAATATAGAGACATTTCTCATTCCTTCTATCCGGATGATAGAAATATTTTCCTCTCAACACAAGAACCACATCTGCCTCTTCATCACAGCCCCAGTCCTGACGATTATCGATAATTGCATAGATATTCTGACGTTCCAGATATTTCTGCAATGCAACTGCATAATAGTAGTCGCCCCAGAAAAATTTTGCTTCGCCTTCCGTAGCAGGACACTTGATCACCCATACCTTGCGACCGTCTGCTGCACGTTTTATCTCTGCTGGCATCTTTGCCCAGTTTTCTCTCCGTACAAATTCCTGTTCAATATACTCTTTCAGATTTTTCTGCATCTCCTGCATATTTTTCTGCTGGAGTTTGATGAGCTTCTCCTGCTCTTTCAGTTGTTTTTTAATATATTTTTCCTGATCTTTAAATTTTTTATCTATATATGTGCGTCCAGCCGGAACAATTTTACGTAAAAATCTTTTTAATTTCTGTTTGAATCCCATCGTTTCATTTTCCTTTTTCATATTTCCCATAATCTTTTGGCACTGTTCAAATTCCTGTTTGTTATAAAAATAATCTTTACTCTTTCCTTCTACACCGAGTTCTCTGAACCATTCTCCTCTCAGCTTGTCTTTCAGTTTTGTTTTTGTCGGTTCTGACAGGGTGTTGTAATTCCACAGTGAAAAATGCAGTGCATAATTGATATAGTCTCTTTCCAGTTCTTCGTACAGGCCCTCCTCTCTGAGTCTGTCCCGAAGTGCCATCAGAGCACGATAGAAACAATCCCAGGAATACTCTCTTGTTTTTGACAGAGAATCCTTGGCATCGCGTCGCTGATGAGCAAGAACCATCGGTACAACGGATATTTTTTTTGCCAGAACTACTGCACTGAACACAAAAAGCAAATCATTGCTGGTCCGCTGCTCCTGAAATGTCAGATGGTATTTATCCACAAATTCTTTGAGGAAGAGTTTGTCCCATGCCCATCCGACAAACACTTTGAACACATTGCCTGTCATCTGCCTGTGATTAAATGGATGATACGGTGGAATCTCATTCTCATGGATCACCCAGTCTGCTGAAACAAACTGTTTCTTCTCTGTATGATACTGGTCTGATTTGTATGCTACAAAATCTGCCTGATCTTTTTCTGCCAGATCATATGCCTTTTCCAGCATTCTCGGCTCAAAAAAATCATCTGAATCCAGGAAGGACAGATACTTGCCTGTCGCATGACGCATACCATTATTTCGGGCCGCCCCGGCTCCGGCATTCTTCTGCTCTATGATCTGGATACGGTTGTCCTCTGCTGCATACTCTCTCAATATATCAAGCGAACCATCTGTTGAACCATCGTCCACACAGATGATCTCAATATCTTTCAATGTCTGTCCAACTACACTGTCCATACACTGTTTCAGATATGGTTCGACATTATATACGGGTATGATTACTGATACTTTTACCATTATCGATTGGTCTCCCACTATACTCATTTAATTGCTTTCCTGCCTGTCCATTATATCGTTTCTGTAATATTTCGTCCATAGCTTTTTCTATTTCAGCTCTCCCCTCTATCATTTACTACATTTTTCTTGAAAAGCTGTATGTGAAATAATATACTATAACTTAACAACTTATGAATGAGGATCTATCATGAAAAATAGTCAAAAACTTTTGAAAGCAATTTCTGCTTTTACTCTTACATCTGTACTTTTAATACTTGTATACTATATTGGAGCAATTTATCCTTTTGGTGATCATGCTTTATTTAAATGGGATATGGAACTGCAATATATTGATTTCTTTCATTGGTGGCATCGCGTACTTCATGGACAGGCAAGCATGAGCTATTCCCTTTCCAAATCACTGGGGGACAATGCAATCGGCCTGACAGCTTATTACCTTTCCAGTCCATTTAACCTGCTTTTGTACTTCACAGACAATATACCTCTTTTTGTCTCTATTGCCACCGTCTTAAAACTGGCATCTGCCAGTCTGACTGTTTCTGTATTTTTATCGTATCGTTTTTGCGATATGAAATATATATGGAATCTGCTGTTATCTGTTTCCTATGGATTAATGGGATACAATTTATGTCAGGCAAGCAACATCATGTGGCTGGATGGTGTCATATGGCTGCCGATTCTGATGCTGGGCATATGGAAGCTTCTGTCCGAACGCAGAACTCTCCTGCTTTATTATTTATTGCATCACTGCTGTTTCCAGTGTACTGACTACTATGTTCTTCTTTCTTCCCGTCATCAAAAATCTGCTTCAGGGAAAAGGAATTGACACTTCCGGAGGCTGGTTTATTGGATTTCATGCAGGACTGAAGGATATTTTCAAAGGGTGCTTTTTCCTGACCGGTCAGGGGCTGACACTATTTTGTGGTTCGCTCACACTGATCGCACTAATCGGTTTCTTTATCAGTCGTAAGCAAAATTTAAAGGCCAAATTGTGGACGCTCGGCTATTTGTTATTTTTTATTTTGTGTGCCACATTTGTACCACTGGAAAATATCTGGAATGGTTTCCGCACTGTTTCTTCCTATTACTGTCGTTTCTCATTCGTGATAAGCTTTTTTATCCTTTATATTGCGGCTGTATTTCTTTCATCTTTTGTCCTGAAGAAGTATTATTTAAATAACATTGTAGCTGTTTTATGCATGATCTTTACTTGTTCAGAACTTTTTTACGGAGCTTATCAGACTTTCGTAAACGGATATTATGTGAGTGCTACAGCCTATAATCGGTATGCCACTACCCAGGAGCAGGCTGTCCAGGATCTCCATACGCTTGACGATTCGCTCTTTTATCGGACCGAACAGACATCCAGCTGGCGGACCAATGCTGATCATTTCCAAGGAAATTTTAACGAAGGACTGGCATACGGTTATATGCCGTTATCTTCTTACAGTTCTACATACAATAGTAATATCATGGCCTTTTATAACAAATGTGGCTACAGTGTATACCGTCTCCTGATCACCTGGTGTGAACCTATCTTATCCTCCGATTCGCTCCTGGGAATCAAGTATATTCTTGGTGACTTCACGCAAAGCGGATATGAAAAAGTGAATGACACAGGTTACAATAATAAAAACATTTACAAAAATCCCTATGCATTAGAACTAGGCTACAAAACCTCTGACGATATATCATCGGAGATTCACGCAGACAATATATTCGAATATCAGAATGCACTGCTTTCCCGGATTGTGGGACATCTTGTTCAATGCTATAAGACATGTACGGCAGAAAAAACGAAAAATAATGATGGCTACAGTTGGACCGTTACTTCTCCTGAACAGGATTCCGTATTATATGGATACTGCAATTATACCTCAGGAAATGACCTGAAGCTTTATATTGACGGAAATCTCCGCACCAAGTATTCCATCTGGTCAGCCTATAAAACTTTTCAGGTTGGTGACGGAAACACTCCTGCGCATATTGTTCAGCTAAAAGGAACTCTTCAACGCTCTCGGGAAATCGATGGGGTTTTCTATTATCTCGATATGCAGGAATTTCGTGATGTAATGAGGGAAATCTCTCAAAATCAGGTTACTACCTTTGACCTCCAGGATAAATATATCAAGTGTGAATATACTGCCCAGAGCGATGAACTACTTCTTCTCACCATCCCGTATGATGATGGATGGACTGCTTATGTAAATGGAGAAAAAGTCGAAGCATATAAACTGCAGGATATTTTTACAGGCATCCGTGTTACATCTGGTATCAATACAATTGAAATGAAATATACACTTCCGGGATTCAAAATTGGTGTGATTTTCTCCTGTCTGGGTGTTATAGTTTATTCTCTGACCTGCTTTTTCCTTTTCAAAAAGCAACGTCACTTTTAATATCATAAAAAAGGAGACTTTTTAATGACTAAATCTCGAAAAATATGGCTGGACGTTGTCCGTGCCACTGCAATTTTATGCGTCGTGCTTTGTCACTCTGTAGAAGCATTTTACCATCCTGTACTCCTTGGCCAGCTCCAGGTATCTTTTCCTCTCTGGAATATTGAAAACCTGCTTTTTACAATTGGACGAATAGGCGTTCCGTTGTTTCTGGCTACTACTGGTGCGCTTATGCTGCCCCGGGATTATCCTGATGTTTCTGCCTTTTATAAGAAATCACTGTTCCCACTATTCCTTACTACGGAAATATGGATTTTTTTCAATTACATTTTTTGCTGTGTGATTGAACACCAAACATTCAATATCTCCAGATTGCTTCTGGAAATGCTGTTTCTGAAATCCTCCTCCCTTTCACACATGTGGTATATGCCCGTGATCTTAGGATGCTACATTGCACTCCCTTTTCTTTCCCGGTTATTGCAGACATCCACAAACCTCCGGCAGTATTCACTGCTGTATGTTCTTGGAATCATCATCTTTTTTATAATTCCAACAGCAAATGTTTTTTTCAAAGAGGCAATCACTGTTATTCCCGTATTTCGTTCACAGCTTGATACTGGTTTGTGGGGCAGCTACTACAGTTTTTATATTATTACAGGATATCTGATCAGCAAACACCAGATGCTTGACCGCTTCAAAAGTCAGTCACTGCTGTTTGGAATCATTCTCGCCTTTGTTTTAAATTCAACCGGACAGTACTATTTATACAGCCATCATTATTATCAATCCGCATTTCTGTACTGGTATTCAGATTTTGCAATATTTCTGATCGGCATCTTCACCTTTGAACTGCTGAGACGAAGATATCACAACAAAGCAATCATTAAATTTGCACCAGTCATTGAATATATTTCCCGCTGCAGTTTCGGTATCTATATTATACATAAACCCATTTTAGTAGTTCTCCAGAAATACTTCAACCATTTTACGACCGCATCTGTACATATCCAGATGCCAGCATTATTTTTTGCCAGTCTGTTCGGCAGCCTGATTCTGCTCTATCCATTTAAATCTGTCTGGAAAAAAGCCGGTGTTCTTCTTTTTCATATCAAGTAAATACAAAAACAGAAAACGAGGAGGTCATCTGTCAGATATGCACCTCCCCACAAAATTTCATCATTCTTTTCTTTTCTGCTCTTTGCCATATAACAAAGAGCAGAATTGCCAATAACGAAATTATCGCACCTTCTCTGAACCCGGGTGATATATATTTCATTGTAATTTTATTTTCACCCTTATTCATTGTCAGTACAGTAAAAGTTCTGTCTGCATCTGCAGTTACTGTCTTTCCATTACATTCTATTCTCCATCCCTTATCATATGGTATCGTGAGCATCAGTTTCTCATTATCTTCTGTTGCAGTATACGTTCCTGTAACGCTTCCTTCTGTATAATCTTCAATCTGAAACATTTCCGTCTTTAGTTTTTCAATAGCAGCACGAAATTCCCTCATATCGAGATAATAAAAGACACCTTCCAGTTCGTCTTTATTCGGTATATTTCCTTTTAATGTTACTGTTGCAATATCTGACTGTTCCGGATCATCAATTTGAAATGTTTTATAAGAAGTTACTCTGGAATAAGTCGTTCGCGCTTTTCCGTTTATAAAGATAACTGTCTGCGCTGCATTTTTTATCACATGATCTATATACCCATATAAAATATGTTCCTGTTCAGGTACTTTTATCTGAAATTCATCGCCATCTTCCAGAACTGTTTTCTGTGAATCTACTTTTTTGAAACATTGAATATTTTCACCCAATAATGTAGACAACAACATGTTCTGATATTCAAATGCATTTTCAGCCTCTATATTTTCGATATCTGCATCCTGTACACGATACCCAAGATTCAGCGCATATGGATTCAGATACACGCTTTTATCATTTATAACACCTGCATCTATATCTTTTTTACAACCTTCTATGTCATGATCACTTATAATATATTTGATACCCCATAATGAATCTGTTAACAAAAGTGGTTCGTTATACTGCATAAATTTATAATAATCATGATAACCACATTTATGATACAGTTCTGTCAGTGCACTGTTGATCGTTGAAGTATATGTTGCAAATGAATGATATCCAAATTGCAAACCTTCATTAAATACGCCCAGATAATTTGCACCTTTATCTTCACCTGCTACAGAAGCCTGTTCTGTTCTGTAAAAGTCATCGTCTGAACCTTCCAAGCTATTAAATCGTTCTTGCTGCTGTTCATCATACTCACTGTATTTATGTCCCTCAACCGGAGCAAAAGATTTCACAATGCTGTAACCATTAAACAGCAATTCCACACTTATCCAGACACATACAACTGATTTAAACCATTTTTTGTGAATGAATTTTGCACCTTTTTCAAGATAAGCTGCCGTCAGATAAATGATAAAAAAAACGATAATAAAAGAAAATCTACAATAATACGAATTTGCTTTTCTGAATCCATTCCAGACATTTTCCAATGGAATAAACGTTGCCGACACAACCAGAAAAATCATCAATACCGCAGACAGTACTTTTTCTTTCAGATTTCTTTTTGATAAAAAATAAGCTACAACACAAAAAAGAACGAATGTCCCACAAAAGAGCATTATTCCCTGTGATTCTGTTCCAAAGGATTTCTGCATCCATACTCCCGGAAGAAGACCCTTTATCAAAGTCTTTATTCCTATATGAAATCCTGGCGTATAATCTGTTGTACTTTCAATTCCCTTTCCCTGAAGTAAATTCATTGCTGTCGGTAAAAACAGAACCATAGATCCCATCACCGCAAGCAGCATTGTTACCCCATATTGAACAATCGATACAACATATTTTTTCTTCTCTCCTGCACAGAATAATTCGAAAAAAAAGTATAACACTGAAAACAGGCAACACATATATGCCATATACCAGTTACAAATAATCATCACCAAAACTGCTGCAAATAAATATTTTTTTTTCTTTTGTGTTACAAATCGATATACCCCAATACATATAAGAGGCAGCATAATCAGTGCATCCAGCCACATGAGATTACATTTCTGTGAAATTCCATATGACATCATGCCGTAACAGGTTGCCAGAACAATCGTCCATACATTATCAACAGCCGGGAATCTGTTTCTAATGAAAAAGGCACTCGCAGATGCTGCAAGTGCCAGTTTTAATATAGTAAGAACAAGCACAAATATCTGAATGTCATCAAAAAACAAAATCAGGAGATTCAGCGGACTGGCCAGATAATACGCATACAATCCAATCATGTTGCTTCCCATACCCGCATTAAACGAATAGAAAAGATCACCTCGGCCAGTCAATACCTGCTTAAACCAGGAAAAGAACTGAATGTACTGCCATCTCAGGTCCCAAATCAGCAAACTTTTCTCTCCAAACGGATATATACCTGCCTTATAAAAGATAACCAGCAACATTGCTGCTGTAATCAAAAAAGGAATACTATATACCCACACTTTTTTCCTGGTATTACTCAACATCTAAAAATCTCCATTCTGTTTTATTTACCACTCACTTGCTCTTATCCAATCCTCATATGATGCCAGATGTATATGTTCACCAACCACATGACTCTGAGATTTATAAATTTTCAGCAATTCTACTTTTTTGTCAACACTGCTCTGTGGAACTTTTCTCAGTGAAGCTTCCACACTCGGAAGTCTTCTTGCACTGTAATATCTTTCGAAATAATATAAGTTATTTCCCCAGCAATTTTTATAATAACTCTCAGTCATTAATCTACTTGTCATCTTGTGATGGATATGTCCATATTCACCATCCGGATTATGTGTTGCAACCATTCCCCAGTGCTTATATTTCATAAGGAGATCCAGATCTTTCGCAATCTGTGGTTTTGAAGTTGCCCAGTCAGATCTCTTTCCTCCCACCAGATCCGGATATTTCAAAATCAATCCAACATTTCCTGACTCTTTTATCACCTCATAAAACTCATTCTTCCGCACTTCATTATAACCGTTTGTCAGACATACAACAAACCAGCCGCCTTCTGTCAGATGTGCGCCACCCCACAGAGTCTCATCGTCCGGATGTGCAACCACCATAAGTTTCGTACAGTTGGACAGAGGAAGTTCATCCAGCATTTCTTTGGTGACCTGGCCTTCTGTTGTCTCAGGATCATATTTTGTCGCATTTTTTTCCAGCTGACCTTTGTTGTTAAAGTACTGTCCGTTATACCAGCAGTTCTTCTTCATACGCCCGCTGGCATCCACATAGTAAGTCTGTCCACTGGTCTGTATATATTTATTTGTGGCCATTTTGCCATCTGCACCAAAATAATACTTATTGCTGCCAACAGTTTCCCATCCTGTCACAAACCGGCCTTTATTCAAATAGTACGTGTTATTTTTCCATTTATGAATGCCGCTTTTTCTGGAAAGCACTCCGTTATTTTCAAACCAGTACCATTTGCCTTTTATTTTTACCAGTCCGGTTGCCAGGCTTCCGTTTTTATTGATATAAACCTGTGTTTTTCCATATTTGTAAAGGCCTTTTTTCTTTACAAGTCTGCCATCTTTGCCAAAGATATAAAGTTTGTTATTGACTGCTTTCTTTCCTGTATAGGCACGTGCAGTCTTCCTGTCAAAATAATATCTGTCCTTCTTGTACTTCACCCAGCCGGTTTTGCGGACACCCTTTTTATCAAAGTAGTAGTAATATTTCTTTATCTTTTTTACTTCATTCTTTACATAGGTATTGTTTACTTTATACTTATAAGTCGTTCCCTTGCGAACCCAGCCGGTCTTTCCGGCAGCCTGTACGGACAGTGCTGACATCGCAAACAATACACAAATGATCAATGTTACAAATAGGCTTTTTTTCATTTTACTTTTCATTTTATTCACGCTTTCAAATTTCATTTGCATTCATATGCTGGCAAAGCAACTGCCAGCATTATGGTAAAAAAGTTACTATAAAATTCCATATTTATAGCATACTTTGTTTAATCTGTAATTGCAATCACTTTTCTTGAGTTTTTTTACATAATCTATTGCTTTTTGGGGACAATTTCATATTTGACAGACCATCCTTCCTGTGATAGGCTTCCAGTAAAATATATCTTATATGATTGTGGAGTTATATAATGGAACGTATTCTGAATTATACTATTTCTGCTGCCGATGAAGGCATGATCGTTCTGGATTTTCTGCGTAAACAGGGATTTTCCAGACATATACTCACAGCAATGAAAGCTGACAGAGAAGCACTTTCTCTAAATGGACAGAAAGCCGGCGGACGGACAGTTCTTTCCTGCGGTGATCATTTTCGAGTCCGACTTCTCGAAACCGTTCCCACCGACGGCATCCTCCCAACGCCTCTGAACATTCCCGTACTCTATGAAGACGAAGATATTCTGGTAGTAAACAAACCCGCCGATATGCCGGTTCATCCTTCCCTTGGCAATTATACCAACACACTTGCCAACGGAGTTGCCGCTTATCTGGAAACAAAAGGAGAATCTTGTCCTTTTCGTTGTATCAACCGGCTTGACCGTGATACCTCCGGTGCACTGATCCTGGCAAAAAATGCACTCAGTGCCGCGATTCTTTCTGTTCAGATGCGAAATCGTCAGATAAGCCGTACCTATCTGGCCATTGTTGAAGGAATTCCCCGCCAGAGCGGAACGATTTCTGCACCAATCAGCCGCGCAGCTGATTCTGTAATCGAACGTCGTATTGATTTTGAGAATGGAGAATCGGCCATCACACATTATCAGCTGCTGGAAGTAAAAAATAATCATTCACTTCTTGAAATCCATCTCGAAACCGGACGTACACATCAGATTCGTGTACACATGGGTTATATTGGACATCCACTCCCCGCTGATTATCTGTATAATCCTGTATACGATACTTTCAAACGCCAGCCTCTGCATTCTCTGCAGTTGAAATTTTGCCATCCGATCACAGGAACTCCCATGTGCCTTATGGCACCTGTTCCCGAAGATATGAGCAATGCTTTTTAGCAAAAAGCAGCTGTTTTCCCTAGAAACCACAAGGTTTCTTTCAGAAAAACAGCTGCTTTATTATGCTTTATTTTTTTCGTAAACAATCTGCAGACCTTTCAGGAGAAGATCTCCATCCAGAATCATCTTTCGTTTACAGTGCGGAATGATTTTTCTGGACATGCCTCCGGTTGCGATCACGGTAACCTTCTGTCCGAGTTCTTCCTCGATTCTGTCAATGATACCGTCCACTGCTGCCGCATTGCCATAAAGAATTCCACTCTTCATACAGTCTACTGTATTCTTGCCGATGATCTTCTTTGGTTCTTCAATACTGATTCCACTCAGCTGAGAAGCTCTTGTTGTCAGCGCATCCAGTGAAATCTGCACACCTGGCATGATCATACCGCCAATATAATGTTTCTTATCATCCACTACAGAAATTGTAGTTGCTGTTCCCATATCAATGATGACCAGCGGAACCGGATACTGTGCCAGTGCCGCAACTGCATCTGCGACACGATCCGCTCCCATTTCTCCCGGATTGTCCAACATGATATTCAGTCCGGTCTTCACTCCTGGTCCAAGAATCATTGCATCCTTTTTGAGAATTTTCTGTACAGCCAGTCTGGCTGCTGATGTAATCTGCGGAACAACAGAAGAGATAATTGCTCCTTCAATATCCGCACGGTTGATATGATGGATATCAAGAATTGTTTTGATATCAATCGCATATTCCAGTTCTGTTTTCGTCCGTATCGTGGATATACGTTCTGTAAAATATATTTTTTCTTTATCAATACAGCCAACAACTATGTTGGTATTTCCAATATCAATGGCTAAAATCATATTTCTCATTCCTGTCTGTAGGATTTTTATGCTGCAGTATCTGTTTTTACAATCTGGACTGCCGGAATCAGGTGTGCTTTGGAAAGCGCGGTTCCTACAGCTGCAGTGATGATTGTAGAAGAAACCATCTCACTGATTGCATTAACGCCAACCATAAGACAGCATCCAACAATAATATTGTGACCTCCCATCAGATTCCTGATCAGCTCTGTATTTCCAAACATCACAATCAACGCAGTCATAAAGAACAGTGTATTCAAAAATGCAGAAAAGAATCCGGTAACAGCACAGGATACATACGTATTTGCCTTTTTGTGAACAGCTCTGTAAATGAATCCAATACAGATACCATCAAGAATACGCGGTCCAAAACACTGTACCGCCGTCATAAACGGATTGATCTGAAACAGAGCAGATCCAAGGGCACTTACGCCGCCGATTCCTATTGCCTGCATAAAACTGGTCAGTCCAAAAACGGCTCCTGCGATTGCGCCGCCTGTCGGTCCAAGTACAATGGCGCAGACTGCAACCGGAATTACGTTAAAAGTTACTGCCAGTGGTCCGATATTCAGATATCCCAGTGGTGTATAAGCCATCAGAAAAAGGATTCCTGCCATAAGGCCCAGAATGGTCAGCTGTGATGTGGTAAATTTCTTTGTTTTCATGTTTTCCTCCTTGTTATCGTTCCCTTACACGGGATACAATACGGTGCGGAATTGCGGGCATATGAAGTTTTTATTTACCCGCTTCCTGGTGAACGGGTTACTGTTCCTCCCTTTCTTTCTGAATAGAGAGAATTTTATCCAGGATGACATTGGCTGCATCCTCCTTGCTCATAAGCTGGAGTGATACGTCTTCATCCTGTGTAATCAGAGTCAGAACATTGGTATCCCCCTGGAATCCGGCACCTGCCACCTTCAGATTATTGGCAGCAACCATATCCAGATGTTTTTTTCCAAGTTTTGCTCTGGAATTACCAAGCATATTCTGGGTTTCCATTGAAAATCCACACAGAAACTGTCCCGGCAGACGATGTTCTCCCAGATATCCCAGGATATCGTCTGTCTTTTCCAGTTTTATACTCATCTGTTCCTCATGCTTCTTTACCTTGTCCTCATAGACATTGGCCGGACGATAGTCAGCGACTGCTGCTGCTTTAATGATAATGTCCTGCTCAAAGCTTACAGAAGTAACTGCATCAAACATTTCCTTTGCCGTCACTACCGGAACAAGCTTTACAAACGGTGGCGGTTCGATTGCACATGGTCCACTGACCAGTGTTACATCCGCCCCACGGAGCATAGCTGCTTTTGCCAGTGCATATCCCATCTTTCCGGAAGAATGATTCGTAATATAGCGTACAGGATCGATTGCCTCCTGTGTCGGTCCGGCAGTCACAAGGACTTTACGGCCAAGGAGATCTTTTTCTTTTGCAATTTCTCTCAGGATATAGTCCAGAAGCATCTCCGGTTCCGGCATCTTTCCGGCTCCTGTATCGCCACATGCCAGATAACCACTGGCCGGCTCGATCACTTCATAACCATAATGCTGCAAAATAGCGAGATTATCCTGAACGATCGGGTTTTCGTACATATTTGTATTCATAGCAGGTGAAACGATCTTTTTACATTTACACGCCATGATCGTAGTCGTCAGCATATCATCTGCAATTCCATGCGCCAGTTTGCCGATCACATTTGCGCTTGCCGGTGCGATCATCACCACATCCGCCTGCTTTGCGATGGAAACATGTTCTACACTGAACTGAAAATTTCTGTCAAAGGTATCTACCAGACATTTATTTCCGGTAAGAGTTTCAAAAGTAATTGGATTGATAAAATTCGTAGCATTCTGCGTCATCAGTACATGTACCTGCGCGTGAAGCTTCTTCAGTGCGCTTGCAAGATACGCAATCTTATATGCCGCAATACTTCCGGTCACTCCCAGAAGAACTGTTTTGCCTTTTAACATATCGTACTCCTCCTCTGGCAGACAATGCTGTGCCTGCATCTATTTTATTATAACAGTCTCTTCTGTAATTGCAACGTATTTTTCCAGTGTTTGACTTTTTGTACAGCATTTTGTTGAACCCTATGAAAATCTGTACTATAGTAATCTGTAATAAAAAGAATTTTTTATTTTCCACAAAAAGGCCATAAAAGGATAGGAGGTCAATATGAAAGCAGTTCAAATCACAGGATGGTGTGCACGTTTTATCAGAGAACAGGTCCAGCCCGGAGATATCTGTATAGATGCAACCATGGGAAATGGGAATGATACGCTTCTTCTCAGTTCTCTCTGCGGAAAAGACGGACATGTTTTTGCTTTTGATATTCAGGAAGAGGCACTTATCAATACACGTAAAAGGCTCATGGAAGCAGATGCACCCCAGAATTATACCCTTCTTCTGGAATCGCACACCAATATAGAGCACTATGTCGATCCGGGTACTGTCAGCTGCATTACCTTTAATCTTGGATATCTGCCGGGTGGGGACCACACCAAAGCAACCCACGCCGATACCAGCATTGCCGCACTTTCCAAAAGCCTGGACCTTCTGCAAAAAGGCGGGCTGATCTCACTCTGCATCTACAGTGGTGGTGATTCCGGTTTTGAGGAACGTAATGCTGTCCTTGCCTGGTTAAAAGAACTGAATCCACATAAATATCTGGTCATCCGCAGTGACTATTATAACCGTCCGAACAACCCGCCAATTCCGGTTCTGATCATTCGTCAGTAAAACAGGTCCGCTATGTTTTATTGCAAAGTAAAAGACCGATGTCGCACACCTCACGCTGCATCGGTCTTTTTTACGTTACATAAAATTTTTATTTTATCAGTCTGTGATCTGAATGCTGTCGATCACCGGCTGTTCGTCTGCTTTGATTGTTCCATTATCATCCGTTGGGTTGGCATTTTTGCAGATTTCATCAACGATATCCATACCTTCTGTCACTTTACCAAATGCTGCGTAATCGCCATCCAGGAAAGTACTGTCTGACTGGACGATAAAAAACTGTGAACTTGCGCTGTCCGGATCCGTAGATCTTGCCATGGAAATGGTTCCTCTCACATGAGAAATATCATTCTTTACACCATTACTTGAGAATTCTCCCTTAATAGTCTCTCCGGATCCTCCGGTACCATTTCCTTTCGGGTCCCCACCCTGCATCATAAAGCCATCCATAATACGCCAGAACGTAAGTCCGTCATAAAAACCTTCCTGTGCCAGTTTCACGAAATTGGTAACGGTGACCGGTGCTGTATCGGCATCGAGTTCCACTTTAATGTCCCCATAATCACGGATGCTGATATCCGCATGGTGGATTCCTGTCAGCTCCTGGCTGGTATCAAGCACTGTATTTTCCACAGTCGCACCATCTGTATCAGTACCGTCACTGAAGCCGGCCTCTTCCGCTTCTTCTTCGCTTGCCACATTTACATCTTTCGTATCTTCATCAGAAGAAGCTTTATCTTCTGATTTTTCATCTGTAGTTTCTGTTTTTGTATCATCTGCTTTCTTGCTGCTGCCACATCCTGCAAGTGTACCTGCTGTCAGCACAACGGCAAAAAGCACTGCCAGAATTCTGGATTTCATGTTCTGTTCCTCCTGTCTTTTTGTTACTGTTCACTTCGTTCCCAGCAACATCTTTTTTCTGATAGTATTCACAGTGTAACACCCCATAAACTTAAAGTCAAATCCTGACTTGTATCAGACGTTCAGCTCTGCTACAATAAGAAACAAAAAAGCAGAAAGGACTTTTATTATGAAAAAAATTGCAAGTTTTACCATAGACCACATCAAGCTGCAGCCTGGCATTTACGTTTCCCGTAAAGATTACCTCGGCGATCAGGTCATTACAACTTTCGATATCCGCATGACTTCCCCAAATGAGGAACCAGTCATGAACACAGCCGAACTCCACGCTATGGAACATCTGGCAGCTACGTTTCTCCGCAATCATGCTGAATTCGGTCCAAAAGTAATTTACTGGGGTCCGATGGGCTGCCGCACTGGAAACTATCTTCTGCTGGCAGGCGATTATGAATCCAAAGATATCGTCCCTCTCATGACTGAGATGTTTGAATTCATCCGGGATTTTGAAGGTGAGATTCCGGGTGCTTCCGCAAAGGACTGCGGCAATTATCTGGATATGAATCTCGGTATGGCAAAATATCTTGCTGACAAATATCTGAAAAATGTTCTTTACGATATCAGGCCAGAACGTCTGACTTATCCGGAATAATCTTTCAATATCGTTACTTAGTAACATAAAAAAAGCTGAACTTCTGATCTGAAGTTCAGCTTTTTTGTAAAATATCTTACTACTGGGCTGTGGTCTGTGCTGCTGCATCTGCAGTGGCAGCTCCTGCCGGAGCTTCTGTAGATACATACTGTGCATTCACATAACCTGTCTGGTCATTGATGCTCACCTCTACCCATTGTCCATCTTCGCTCACACCTGTACTGGTCAGCTGCTGTCCAACAAGTGTTCCTGTAATGATATCCGCATCTGTACTGCAGTCAGAGCGTATGTTTACACCCTCTACAGCATAATAAGTTCCGCTTTGTTTTATGATATTCACACCACTTGCTGTCTGAGCCATTTCTACCGCCGGAGTTGGTGTTGCTTCCGGAGTCGGGGTTACTTCTGGTGTAGGTTCCGGGGTTGGTGTCGGAGTTGCTTCAATCACAGTCACAGTAGAGTCTTCTCCTCCCGTGCTATATCCACATCCGGATGCCACAACAGCCAATCCGGCCAGCACGATCAGTAATCTGGATTTCTTCATAGAAATAATTTCCTCCTTTATAACGCATAAGCCTATCAACACTATACCCCAATTCCGCTATATTATGCAAGTCTTTTTTTGTAGTCTCCTCTGTCTGTAACGACTTCACAGCCAATCCGCTCCATCCGTCTGCTGAGACACATTCTGCATTCCGCAGCTTCGTCACCTGTGCATATTTTTCCATCATACAACATGTATTTTTTTCTGACTGAAACAGGAGAAAGATTCGGCATCACAACATTGGCACCTGACAAGACACCCATTTCTCTTCCTCTTGGATGAATCGTCCCAAGGGCAGTCGTTGCAGGAAGCAGCACATTCGGGAGCATCAGACGCAACAATGCAAGATAAAACAGTGTATCATCCAGCGTTCCACTTCTTTCATTGCAAAATGGGGTATCCTGATGTGCAATAAACGGCCCGATTCCAACCATTTCCGGATCAAGCTCCTTCAGAAACAAAAAGTCTTCCACGAGGTCATCCACTGTCTGTAACGGTGAACCCACCATGAATCCTGCTCCCGTCTGATAGCCCAGTTTCTTAAGTATCCGAAGACAGCTTTTGCGGTTTTCTCCGGACATTTCCAGCGGATGAAGCCGCATATAATGACGTGGATCAGCCGTTTCATGTCGTAACAGATACCTGTCAGCCCCTGCCTCTCTGTATGCACGGTAGCTTTCTTCTGATTTTTCTCCTATGGAAAGAGTCAGTGCGCAATCCGGATATTGTTCTTTAATCTTTCGTACGATCTGTACGATCCTGTCATCTGTAAAAAAGCCGTCCTCGCCGCCCTGTAGAACAAAGGTACGAAAACCAATCTCATATCCCTGCCTGCAGCATTCCAGAATATCTTCTTCCGTCAGTCTGTAACGCTGTGCATTCTGATTGCTCCGACGGATTCCACAATAATAGCAGTCATTTTTACAGTAATTGGTAAATTCGATCAGACCACGTACATAAATCTTATTTCCGTACACTTCCTGCCGGACCTGATTTGCCAGCTCCCGTGCATACTGGTCTGTCTCTTCTGAACGATTCGCCAAAAGTCGGTGAAACTCTTCTGCAGTCAACATCTGTTCCTGATGCAGTTTATCAATTAATCTTTTCATGTATTCTCTCCAGCAGAAATATTTACATTTGTTTTTTTCCTCTGGCAATATATTTTCCGAGTTTTTCTTTTACCAGCTGACCATCGTCTACCGCCAGATTACCTCTTAAAAATACTTTATCAATTCCGCAGCGCAGTCTGAATCCTTCAAATGGATTATTATCAGTGTTATAAGCATGTGTGGCAGCAGATATCACACTTTCTTTTTCCGGATCCAGTACTACAATGTCTGCATCACTTTCTGGTGCAAGCACACCTTTCTGAGGATAAACGCCATACAGTTTCGCCGGATTTTCGGATAAAAGTTTACACATCTGTTCCTGCGTAATCCTGCCTTCTTTTACCCCATATGTATAAAGTAATGTTCCACGTGTCTGAACTCCCGGAAGTCCTCCCGGAATCTTTGTAAAATCATCTTTGCCCAGAGCCTTCTGCGCAAGTGTAAAACTGCACTGATCCGTAGCTACTGTCTGGATATCTTCTCGTGACAACGCTTCCCACAGACAGTCCTGATCTTCTTTTTTGCGAATCGGAGGTGCACAGACATAAACAGCTCCCTGAAAATCTGGTTTCGCATACACACTATCATCAAGTAGCAGATACTGTGGACATGTTTCTGCATATACTTCCTGTCCGTTCGCTCTTGCACGCATAACTTCTTCAAATGCTTTTTTATTTGTAAGATGTACTACCATCACCGGTGCATCTGCCTCCTTGGCAATCACGAGCAGACGGTGAACAGCTTCCGCTTCCATCGTATCCGGACGCACCAGTGGATGATTTTCCGGTCCAAGTCTTCCCTCTTTTTTTGCTTCTGCGATCAGCGCATCGATCACGCCTGCATTCTCGCAGTGCACACCTGCAAAACAGCCACATTTTCCAAGTTTTTTCAGGATTTTATACATATCGCAGTCATTTACGATCATTGCCGGATATGTCATATACAGTTTGAAACTGGTGATTCCATGATCGATCATGTCCTGTATTTCCTGTTCTGTCTTTTCATTCCATTCCACGATTGACATATGGAAAGAATAATCACAGGAACATTTGTCATCTGCCTTCTTATGCCATTTATCAAGACCTTCCTTCAGAGTGTGTCCACCCTTATCCTGTGATGCATAATCAATGACAAATGTAGTTCCCCCGAGAATCGCTGCTTTTGTTCCAGTCTCAAAATCATCCGCCGTTACTGTACCTGCTACTTCCAGATCAAAATGTGTATGACCATCTATGAAACCTGGAAAAAGGAGTTTCCCACTGACATCGATTTCCTGTGCATCCTTGGATGGAAGATTTTTCCCAACCTGTACGATTTTTTCTCCTTCTACCAGAATGTCCAGCTGCTCTGATTTTTCGCCTGTTACAACCGTTCCGTTTTTCAATAAATATTTCATAGTTTTCACCCCCAAAAACAAATCCTTGTTTATGATATTAAATATATCATTCTTCCGCCAGAGCATCAACTACTATCTATGCATCCAAAAATATTTCGAACAATTTTTTTAAGGCATGCTTAATTTTTCTTTGAAAAAACTTTATCTCAAAAAAAATTTATGTTATATTAGTAATAATAACAATACAAACCACAACATGGAGGAGGAATAATAATGGGACGGCTGACTGTATTAAAACAGATTGCAAGAGATCTTGCTTCTCAATTTGGTCCTGATTGTGAAATCGTAATCCACGATCTCAAAACCAACGATCCGGAACATTCCATTGTCTATATCGAAAACGGTCATGTTACCGGAAGAGGAATTGGTGATGGTCCTTCTAATGCAGTTTTTGATGTAATCAGGCATAACAACAAAAAAGGAAGCGACTCAACAGACGAGATTCAGGATCATTCCGGATATCTGATGAAAACCTCTGACGGTAAAATTCTAAAATGCAGTACTTCCTATATCCGCGACGATGATGGCACCTTGCATTATGTATTTGGAATCAACTATGATATTACAAAGCTGACCATGATCGAAAGTGCACTGCACGCTCTGGTCACTCCCGTTAATAAGGAAGAAAAGCCAAAAGAGATCACCCACAGTGTCAATGATCTGCTGGATCATCTGATTGAAGAATCCGTAGCTCTGGTCGGAAAACCAGTCGCTCTGATGAACAAAGAAGACAAGGTGACTGCAATCCAGTTCCTGAATGATTCCGGTGCTTTTCTGATTACAAAATCCGGCGATAAAGTAGCTAATTATTTCGGTATTTCCAAGTACACGCTGTACAGCTATATTGATGTAAACAAATAATCTTTTACAACAAAAATCCGCTGAATATCATTCTCAGATGATATCCTGCGGATTTTTTATTGATTATTTCGTTGTTTATTTTCTACTGTGTCTGCTGATTCAGCAATCGTTTGATGACATCAATGGTTTCCTTGATACCATAATTCGCACTGTTGATACAAAGGTCATAATTTTCCGGTTTTCCCCATTTCTCTCCAGTGTAAAATTCGTAATATTTTTTGTGCTGTTTATCCATCTTCTTCAGGAAACGGACAGCCTGCTTCATATCCATATTACGAACATCCATAACATGTTGTGTGCGTACCTGGAATGGTGCGCTGATAAATATACTGATATGTGGAATATGGTTATTCTTAAGGATTGCATCTGCACATCGTCCCATGATCAGGCAGTCCTCTGTTCTTGCCAGTTCACAGATCAGATCGCTCATATTAAAGAAGACCGCATCCTGCTTGGAAAGTCCATGATAACGATTCAATTCTTTCAGTTTCGTCTTCAGGCTCTCATGCGTTTTCTTTCCATACTTATTGAAATCCGTAAAATTCTCTTTATCCTGAACATTATCTTTTTCTGCTTCCAGGCGTTTCATAACCTGGTCAAAGATTTCCACATCATAATAGTTAATTCGCAGTTTATCAGCAAGTTCAAAACCAATATCATTTCCTGCACTTCCCTGTGTACGGCTGATACAGATAACCAAATGGTCATTTTCTGAGATTTTCTCTCTTCTGACAGCCAGATTCAGTGCTGCTCTCTCTGCATCCAGAATATCCGTAGAACCAAACATGTTTGGAAGCTGCTCAATTGCTTTGAGGATCTCATCATACTCCGTCATCAGGCGGCTTTTTTCTGCCGGATCTTTAATCGTACGAGCCATATTACTGATCAGTGCAAGTTCACTTCGAAGAAGATGTCCGTCCGGTTTTGTATACATCAGCATACTCAACGTACGGATCGTCGTATCACGGTTTCCGGTAAACGTACGTCCAAGAGAAGATCCCAGAACACGATATACTTCTGCATCCAGATCATAAATACGATTGGCAAGTTCTGTATATATTTCACGATTGATATTTTCTGACATAACTCTCCCCCCTTACATAAAGAACACAAGCATATCCAGTATAAATACCGGAACAAGGAATACCAATGACCAGCCTATGTATCCGAAGAAGGACGGCATATTGACACCATTCTCGTCAGAAATAGATTTTACCATAAAGTTCGGAGCATTACCGATATATGTGTTGGCTCCCATAAATACCGCACCACAGGAAATCGCAGACAAAAGTTTGACCGGAACTGTGCCAAGACTTGTTGTAACTCCATTCAGGAAACCAAGGGTTCCTGCCGTGGTAAGAAATACCAGATAAGTTGGTGTATTATCCAGGAAACTGGACAGTGCACCGGTTGCCCAGAACATTTCACGCGGACTGGAAAGTCCGATATGAGGTCCAAGTGCTTTCAGAAGCATCAAGGCCGGTTGCATGGTAATAAAAATACCGATAAACAATACCGCAACCTCCTGGATAGCCCCCCAGGTAAAATGGTTTCTTCTACGGATGCTCTTATCCGTTGTTTTAAATGACAGAAATGCAGCCAGAAGGATCATAACAATCTCTATCAGTGCCGGGAATGTCAGTGTCACTTCACCGAAAATGTGGATTCCCATAACTTCTCCTGCCGCATTCTGGAACGCAGAAAGTCCCGGAAGTACCCCGCTTAGGATAACCGCTGCCACGATCATCACCAGGAAGATAATATTATGCAGTCCTTCAATATGAAATTCTGTACCAGGTTTACTGATATCCGGTTTACGTCCCTGTGCAATGTCTTTACGATATGCCAGCTTATCCACATGATAGAATACAAACAGCATGATCACCATGTTGAAGAGCAGGACCGGTAACAGATGCAGACTCCAGAAGAACGGTACTCCTCTCATAAATCCCATAAGGAGCGGCGGATCACCGATTGGTGTCAGACATCCACCCATATTAGATACCATAAAGATAAAGAATATCATGATATGGCTTTTTCTCTTCCTCCAGGAATTCATCTTGATTACCGGTCGTACCATCAGCATACTGGCACCGGTCGTTCCGATACAGCTGGACAAAAGAGTTCCGAAAGCGAGCAGGCAGGCATTTACCCTCGGAGAGCCTGCAAAATCACCTTCCATGGTAATATTACCCGAAACACAGAAAAGTCCGAAAAGAAGAACAATAAAAGTAAGATAATCATTTACAATACATTCAAGAACTGTCTCTGTTGCTTTGCCTGTACCATAAACCACTGCAAACGGAATCACCATCAGCAGAATCCACATAAGTACCACATGTGGCTGATGTGCTTCCCACCATTCAGCTTTGATCAGCGGCATCACGGCGATGCAGAGCAGCAGCCCCGCAAAAGGAATGCACAGCCATACCGGCACCTGAGTGGTTGTTTCTCCACTTCCTGCTGCCCAGACACCTGTCGGACACATCAGAAGCATGGACAGAAGCATTCCAAAAAATGTTACTGTTTTTTTCAAAGATGTCACCCCCACGTTTAGTTTTCAATCAGTGGAAATTATAACATACCTGTTGCAAATTACAATTGCACTTTCGTTCAATAAATCCTGTATCTCTCCTGTTCCTTTTGTGCATTTTTCCTATATATTGTATTTTTATTAGTGCATTGTTGTACTTCTGTAAAGTATTTCTATATCAATTTGTGCATTTTTGATGCAAATTAACTGTTTGTATAAAACAAAGTTTTTTTGTATTTTTATTCATAAATTAAGCCAACGGGCAAGTTCCCCGCTGGCTTAATTTTAGTAATCGCTGCTGGATCCCGAAAAACTCTCTCCACCACTTGAAAAGCTTCCTGAATCATTATTATCGTTTTTGACTTTTGCAGTCTGGCTTACCGTCTCATACAGGAAAATATCATGTTTTTCGCTCAATTCCAGTCCACTATCCGTCGTATATTCACTGGCATCCGGCTGCTGCACACGTGTTTTCATCTTACGTACCTGATACCAGGTGAGAACTCCCGTTGGAATGATCATGATCACAAATGCCATGAGAAGATCTTTCACGAACCGTCCGCCAACTGCTTCATCACTGAGATCCATCAACCGGATATTCTCTCCTTCCGAAATGCGGTCAAGTCCCGCCTCCAGATCATGAATCAATGACTGATATCCACCGAATGGATCATCATCCTTAAGATATGTCTTACATTTATCCAGCATTTCATCCTGGATTCTCGTAGAAAACTCATTCTGCGTGTCTCCGCGGAATACGATCGTAATGTTTCTGACACCCGGCTGATGGAAAATACACATACCTTCATGAGTATCTCCATAACCAATTTCATTAGCCTGCATAAATTCCGCAGCATACTGACGATAATCTTCGTCCTCTCCCACATCCTGTGAGATCCAGAGAACGGCATCATATCCATATGTATCATATATAGTCGCAAGTTCATCATTAAGCTCTGTGATCTCATCATCACTCAGAATCCCGCAATCATCAAAAACCCAGGACATTTCTCCATTTTCATCTTCCTGTGCCGTCTCTGTCTCAGCACCTGCATACACCACAGCCGGTGAAAGCACACCAAGGCTCATCACAAGCAGTGATCCGCTTAAGATAAGATTCATTTTCTTCATTCAGATCACCCCCATAAATCGCAGTGCTGTAACGATTGCTGTCATAGCAATTGTCAGCGGGATATGACATTTGAACCAGTATTTTACTGCCAGATCTTTTCCCACCGGAAGGTCACCGATCAGACGTCCCGTCTGTCCATTCATGGCAAACGAATATGTTTTTCCATTCCATTTTGTATTCAGAAACCATACCGGAAAAAGGCCATATTTTACCTCGCCTTTATTCGTTACAGTAACCTTCTCCTGCTTCGGCGTAACAGTTGCATATCCTTTTACACTCGCTTCAAAACAGTCTTTGACGCTCTGTTCCATACGTTCATAGACACGTCCGGTCAGTTCATCCGGTTCCTGATCATATTTATCTGCCATATATCCGGACAGGTAGGACATATTAAATTCTGTCAGATCCTGATATTCATATGGTTCGATTGCCTCCATCATGGTATCATCGATTGCCTTTGAACCATCCACTGGTATTTTTCGGAAGTTTATCTTTCCGGCACGGGCGACATGATAAAACCTGGTTGCTGTATAGTTATAGTCATCGTCTTCCCATACTCTGGTTTTTGTCGCCTCATAGCTGAATCTTCCTGCAGTATCCATATCAAACAACCAGAACGGTACATAAACTGCCCTGATCTCTTCGAGATGATTTTCATCTTTAAATACTTTCGGAAGAAGCGGTTTTCCTTCGTAATGTGCCTTAAGTGCCTGTTTCGCTTCTTTTTTTGATTTCATAAACGGAATGATGTAATCCGGACGATAACTGTCTTTAAACTGTTCCGGCATGATCATTGGATTGTCACAATACGGACACACCGTTGATCCTGTTGTCTTTTCGGCCAATATTTCAGCTCCACAGGACGGACAGTTCCACACTGCCATATTTGACTTCTCATCTGACTGCCACTGTTCCGGTTCAAACCCTTTCCATTTTTCGGTCTTATCTTCTTCTACCGTATCCTGCTGTTCTGCCAGTTTATCCAGTTCTTCCAGCGAATACGTACTTCCGCAAAATTCGCATTTCATCTTCTGTTCTTTACTGTCAAACGTAAGTCCAGCCGAACAGTTTGGACATTTATAGTTTAATGTATCCACCCGGTCACCTCCTCAGGTTATGGTCTTGGTCGTCCACATTCCGAACAGAATTTACCCGTATTAGCAGCTCCACAGCTGCAGGTCCACGGTCCTGCCGGACGCGGCTGTCCGCACTCTGAGCAGAATTTACCTGTATTAACAGCTCCGCATGCACATGTCCATCCACTGCTCTGCTGAGACTGTGGCTGCATCTGCGGCTGTGCCTGCTGCCCCATTGCAAACAAATTCTGTGCATTCACTCCACCGGCATTAGATGCCATATTCATACCTGCAAACGCCATTACCGGACCGGCATTCTGATTAGATGCAGCTGCCTGCATAGCACTTGCCTGCGCTCCTACCATATGTGCTGCTGCCATTGTCGGATTACGGAACGCAGCATTTCTCTGCAGTTCTTTGATCATCGCTTCATCTTCTTCGGATGCTTTCACACTGGACACACCAAGTGAAACAATGCAGATACCTCTTAAGTTATTCCATTTTTCAGTAAGTACCTGATTCAGTGCATCAGAAAGTTCCTGTGTATGTCCCGGAAGTGCGCTGTAACGGATACCCTGTTCCGAAATTTTCGCAAAAGCCGGCTGCAATGCGGTCATAAGTTCACTCTTCAACTGACCGTCAATCTCTTCCCGTTCATAATCCTGTTCTACATTACCACATACATTTGTATAAAAAAGAATCGGATTGGCAATTCGATAGCTGTATTCCCCAAAACATTTAATAGAAATATCAATATCCAGTCCGATATTGTTGTCCACTACACGGAAAGGAACCGGATTCGGTGTTCCATATTTATTTCCCACGAGTTCTTTTGTGTTTACAAAATATACTCTCTGATCTTTTGGTGCTTCTCCACCAAAAGTAAAACGCTTGCCGATCTGTTGAAAAACACTTTTGATTCCCTCGCCCAGATCACCACAGAAAAGAGATGGTTCTGTAGACATATCGTAAGTGTATTCTCCTGGTTCTGCACAGACATCTACAACTTTTCCCTGTTCTACGATCAGCATACACTGTCCGTCGTTCACTGCGATTACAGATCCGTTGGATATGATATTTTCTGATCCATGTTTGTTTGATGATCTCCCAGAAACTTTTTTATGTGCTTTTGTAACCAGCACATCGGCTGGCATAGCCTCACAGTAAAAATACTCTTTCCACTGATCTGCCAGTACCCCGCCGGCTGCTCCAACTGCTGCTTTGATCAATCCCATACGTAATTCCTCCTTTTCTGAGAACTGCTCTGTATCAGAGCTTATTATTATGAAAGTTTATGTATAAACAGACCGCTTCGAAGTTTCGGTTCAAACCAGGTAGATTTCGGCGGCATGAGTTTATTTTCATCTGCAATCTGCATCAGATCTTCCATTGCCGTCGGAAACATGGCAAATGCAACTCCACCAGTCTTATCTGCAATCTCGGCAAGTTCACTCAACTTATGGCTGCCACCTACAAAACGGATTCTCTGATCCGTACGCGGATCACCAATGCCAAGAATCGGTGTAAGAACTTTTTCCTGAAGGATAGACACATCCAGCTGACCTACTACATCTTTCTTCTCATAAACATCTTCCCATGCTTTTAAATGATACCAGTTTCCGCCCACATACATGCCCATGCAGTGTTTTTCTACTGGTTTACACGGGAATCCCGGCATGATCATAAGTTCAAAATTAAATTTCAGACTGGCAATAAAAGCATGTTCATCCATTCCATTCAGGTCATGCACCACTCTATTATATGCAAGGATTTTGAGCTGATCATATGGAAATACTACAGAAAGGAAATAATTAAATTCCTCTGTTCCATCATAATCCGGATGCTCTTCTCTTCGTTTAAGTCCCACTTTCACTGCCGATGCTGCTCTGTGATGTCCATCCGCAATATATATAGACGGGATATTTTCAAACTGCTCACGTATCGTCTCAATCTCCTCATTCCCGTCGATCACCCACACGCGATGCCCAATTTCATCATCTGCAACAAAATCATATACTGCTGCGTGAGATATTTTCCATTGTTCCATCAAATCAAGCAACTGCTGTGGATAGCGGCACGCAAGATAAATCGGTCCAGTATTCGCATCACACACATCTACATGACGGATACGGTCCTGCTCCTTATCTTCTCTGGTAAGTTCATGTTTTTTTACGATGCCCTTCATATAATCATCGATTGAACAGCATCCAACCAGACCTGTCTGTGTCTTTCCCTTACGGGTAAGTTCATAAATATAATAGCACGGTGTTTCATCCTGTTTCATCACACCATTTTTTTCCATATTCAACAGATTCTGTCTTGCGCGTTCATATACTTTCGAGTCATACAGATCTGTATCATCCGGCAGATCCATCTCAGCACGATCTACGTGCAGGAAAGAATCAGGATTTTTATCTCCAATCGCTTTCGCCTCTGCACGATCTACCACATCATATGGAAGTGCAGCTACATCTGCTGCCTTCTCCGAAACAGGACGCAATGCCCGAAACGCCTGAAAAATAGCCATATTCATTGTCTCCTTTTCTGTCTCATCACTTATGTATAAAGATAGTTTCATCTTATCACAGCAATTGTTTATTTTCAACAAATGACACTTTTTTTTTGGTGTGCTAACTTTTTTTGTAAAAACCTAAAAGTTTTTGTATTTTCTCTTGCAAATTTACATATTTATGATATGATAGTTTTAGAAAGAAAAGAAAAATTATGAGTTCAAAATAAATTTTTTAAGGAGGGTTTTCAAATGACAGAAGGTTTAAAATGGACTGTCAATCACGTTGCCAGATCTGACGACAAACATCTCGAGTTAATGTCCGAAGAGAACGTAAAAAAGGCCAATGAATTTCACAAAAGTTTTCCTCAATATACAGTAACTCCTCTTCAGGATCTTGCTGAACTGGCATCCTATCTTGGTGTTAAGAGCATCCATTGCAAGGATGAGTCCTATCGTTTCGGACTGAACGCCTTCAAAGTTCTTGGTGGTTCCTACGCAATGGGACGTTACATAGCAAAAGAAGTTGGGAAAGATATCAGCGAACTTCCATATGCGGTTCTTTCTTCTGAAGAATTAAGAAAAGAATTCGGACAGGCTACCTTCTTCACAGCAACAGATGGAAACCACGGACGCGGAGTTGCATGGGCTGCCAAACGTCTCGGACAGAAAGCAGTTGTCCGTATGCCAAAAGGAACAACGAAAACACGTTTTGACAACATTGCTAAAGAAGGTGCGACTGTTACCATCGAAGAAGTTAATTACGATGACTGCGTAAGAATGGCTGCAGCTGAAGCCGCCAAGACAGAGCATGGCATCATCGTTCAGGATACTGCCTGGGACGGATATGAAGAAATCCCGTCATGGATCATGCAGGGATATGGAACTATGGTTATGGAAGCTGACCAGCAGCTCAAGGAAGCCGGAATCGACCGCCCGACACATGTATTTGTCCAGGCAGGTGTTGGTTCTCTTGCAGGCGCTGTCGTTGGTTACTTCGCACATAAATATAAAGAAAATCCACCAGTAATGGTTGTCTGCGAAGCAAGTGCTGCTGATTGCCTGTACCGTTCTGCTATGAAGGAATCCGGTGATCTTGTAAACGTAGGCGGTGACCTTCAGACGATTATGGCCGGTCTCGCATGCGGCGAAGCAAACACCATTGGATGGGATATCTTAAGGAATCACGTTTCTGTGTTTGCATCCTGCCCGGACTGGATGAGTGCCAAAGCAACACGAATCTATGCGAATCCGCTCGGTAATGATCCGCATATCGTTTCTGGCGAATCTGGTTCTGTTCCGCTTGGTCTGTGCTTCACTGCCCTTCACGATGAAGATGCAAAAGATCTCAAAGAAGCTCTGAAACTGGATGAAAACTCCAACGTTCTCGTAATCTCCACAGAAGGTGACACCGATCCGGTTCGTTACCGCGAAATCGTATGGGATGGACTGTACGGAACAAACGAATCTTTAAGCAAGTAATCAAAAACTCAAAAATTATTTCATATACATGGGAGGAACTTTAAAATGGATTACGGCAAAATCAAAGAAGCTGCTCAGAATTATCAGGAAGATATGGTCAAATTCTTAAGAGCAATCGTTAAAAATCCTGGAGAAAGCTGCGATGAAAGAAAACATATCGAAACAATTGAAGCTGAAATGAAAAAGCTGAACTTCGATGAAGTAACTATTGATCCACAGGGTAACGTCATCGGTTACATGGGATCCGGTGATAAGATTCTCGCTTTTGATGCCCATATCGATACGGTTGGTATCGGTAACATCGAAAACTGGAACTTCGATCCATACGAAGGTTACGAAACAGAAGAAGAAATCGGTGGACGTGGTGTCTCTGACCAGTGCGGTGGTCTCGTATCTGCTGTATACGGTGCCAGAATCATGAAAGACATGGATCTGATTCCGGAAGGATATAAGATCATGGTAGTCGGAACGGTTCAGGAAGAAGACTGTGACGGTCTCTGCTGGCAGTACATCATCAACGAAGACAAGATCCGTCCGGAATTTGTAGTTTCCACAGAGCCAACTGACGGTGGTATCTACAGAGGTCAGCGTGGACGTATGGAAATCCGCGTAGATGTAAAGGGTGTTTCCTGCCATGGTTCTGCTCCGGAACGTGGTGACAACGCCATCTACAAAATGGCTGATATCCTTCAGGACGTACGTTCCCTTAATGAAAACGATGACGCTGACGAAACAGAGATCAAAGGTCTTGTTAAAATGCTCAATCCAAAATTCAACCCTGACTGGGAAGAGGCTCGTTTCCTTGGACGCGGTACTGTAACTGTATCTCAGATTTTCTACACCTCTCCTAGCCGTTGTGCAGTAGCTGACTCCTGTGCGGTATCTCTTGACCGTCGTATGACATTCGGAGAAACATGGGAAAGCTGCCTGGATGAGATCCGTGCACTTCCAAGCGTTCAGAAATACGGTGATGACGTTGTTGTATCCATGTATAACTATGATCGTCCTTCCTACACAGGCTGCAAATACGAAATCGAGTGCTACTTCCCGACATGGGCTATTCCGAAAGATCACAAAGTAACAAAAGCTCTTGAAGACGCATACAAAAACCTGTACGGTGAAACCCGTCTTGGAAATGCTGAAACAGAAGAAATGCGAAAAGCACGCCCACTTACAGATAAATGGACATTCTCCACAAACGGCGTATCCATTATGGGACGTAATGGAATCCCTTGCATCGGATTCGGTCCTGGAGCAGAGGCACAGGCACATGCACCAAACGAAAAGACCTGGAAGATCGACCTCGTAAGATGCGCAGCGGTTTATGCAGCTCTGCCTGGTTCTTACTGTAAGTAAGAAAGAACAACAAAGAACGGGGTTCTTTGAACTTATAAAGGACGAAGTCCTTTGAACCTTGCAAAGGGAGCGAAGCCCCGCTCCCTCTGCACACCCTTGGGGCTAAAAGCACAGTAGTTCTACACTGTCAGATCAGAAGGATATTAACTTAACTAATTATAAGCTCTTTGTGTTGCAAGTATAAACTAATAGATAATTAGCTGCTACAGACAGAGTGAACAATATCTATAATGCTTCAGGCCGTAAGATGAACAAATAGTCAATAAACGAATAACCACACACGAAATGTGCTAATTAAGGCGTTTTTTCTTCTCAGTGTGGGGAATAAATATTTCATAAGGTGATGATCTGAGACGGCCGGTACTTAGTGACCGTATTCTGGTCACTTATGTACCGCTGCCAGTCGAAGTCAGCGAGAGCGTGTCACCGTTGAAATATTTGATTCCATCACACGTTAAAGAAGAATAATCTTAGTCACACATTTCCCACAAAAAGGAGAAAAACATGAAAACTTTACAGGATTACATCGACAAACTCAACAAACTTAACTTCAAAGAAATGTATAACAACGATTTCTTCTGGACATGGGACAAAACCGACGAAGAACTCGAAGCAGTATTTACCGTAGCAGATGCACTTCGTTTCATGAGAGAAAACAACATTTCCACAAAAGTATTTGAAAGTGGTCTTGGAATCTCCATCTTCCGTGACAACTCTACACGTACCCGTTTCTCTTTCGCTTCTGCCTGCAACCTTCTTGGTCTGGAAGTACAGGATCTCGATGAGAAAAAATCGCAGATTGCGCATGGTGAAACTGTTCGCGAAACAGCAAACATGGTATCCTTCATGGCTGACGTAATCGGTATCCGTGATGATATGTATATCGGCAAAGGACATGCATACCAGAAAGAATTCATGGATGCAGTTACTGAGGGAAACAAAGATGGTATCCTCGAACAGAGACCTACTCTTGTAAACCTGCAGTGCGACGTTGACCACCCAACACAGTGTATGGCTGATATGCTTCATATTATCCATGAATTTGGTGGTGTAGAGAACCTCAAAGGCAAAAAAATCGCTATGTCATGGGCTTACTCTCCATCTTACGGCAAACCGCTCTCTGTTCCTCAGGGTGTTATCGGTCTGATGACACGTTTCGGTATGGACGTTGTTCTTGCTCATCCAGAAGGATACGATGTAATGCCGGAAGTTGAAGAAATTGCTAGAAAGAACGCAGAAGCAACAGGCGGATCCTTCACAAAAACAAACAGCATGGAAGAAGCCTTCAAAGATGCTGATATTGTATATCCAAAGAGCTGGGCTCCTTTCGCTGCTATGGAAAAACGTACCAATCTCTATGCAGAAGGCGATTTCGAAGGAATCGACAAACTGGAAAAAGAACTTCTTGCTCAGAATGCCGAACACAAAGACTGGGCTTGCACAGAAGAACTCATGAAAACAACAAAAGACGGAAAAGCTCTCTATCTGCACTGTCTGCCAGCTGATATCACAGGTGTAAGCTGCGAAACAGGCGAAGTCGATGCATCCGTATTTGACCGTTACAGAATCCCGCTTTATAAAGAAGCAAGCTTCAAACCATATATCATTGCAGCTATGATCATGCTTTCCAAATTTGAAAATCCGCAGGATACCCTGAAGAAACTGGAAGTAAAAGCTGCACCAAGAATCATGAAATAATTTTTTATCGGGTAGGTTTTTACAATGTATAAAAGAAAAAGAATTGTGATTGCTCTGGGCGGAAACGCCCTTGGCAATACACTCCCGGAACAGATGCAGGCCGTCAAAACCACAGCAAAAGCCCTGTGTGATCTGATCGAAGAAGGGCATCAGGTTGTTGTTGTTCATGGAAATGGCCCACAGGTAGGTATGATCAACAATGCCATGGCAGCTCTTTCCAGAGAAGACGCAAACCAGCCAAACACGCCTCTCTCCGTCTGTGTTGCCATGAGCCAGGCATACATCGGATACGACCTGCAGAATGCGCTTCGTGAAGAGCTTCGCAAACGCGGATTTATGCGCACACCGGTCGTAACTGTTGTTACACAGGTACGTGTCGATGAAAATGATCCGGCCTTCCAGAATCCAAGCAAACCAATTGGACATTTCATGACCAGAGAACAGGCTGAACATGCAGAAAAAGCATATGGTTATGTTATGAAAGAAGATGCCGGTCGCGGATACCGCCGTGTCGTTGCTTCCCCGAAACCAGTTGAAATCGTAGAACAGGATGCGATCAACAGTCTTGTAGATGCAAACAAAATTGTTATCTGCTGCGGCGGTGGAGGAATTCCGGTTACTCTTCAGGGTGATCACCTCAAAGGTGCATCTGCTGTTATCGACAAAGACTTCGCAAGCTGCCTGCTCGCCAAAGAGCTGGATGCCGACATGCTGATCATTCTGACAGCAGTCGAAAAAGTTGCTGTAAACTTCGGTAAAGAAAATGAGAAGTGGCTTGATGAGATGACAGTTGAAGAAGCCCAGAAATATGTAGACGAAGGTCAGTTTGCACCAGGTTCCATGCTTCCCAAAGTACAGGCGGCCATGGATTTTGCCTCTTCCAAAGAAGGACGCTCAGCCATGATTACGCTTCTCGAAAAAGCCAAAGACGGTATTCAGGGCAGGACCGGGACTAAAATCCATATTTAAATATCAATGCCATGATATAAAAAAGTAGTATAATCTGGTCAAAAAAACAGATTATACTACTTTTTCTCTTTTAGCTCTGGCAGGATCGTGGCAATCATTGTAATATTCAATCCAACAAAAAACCACAAATAAAAGCCACAAAAAATCATATTTTTTTCTTGTGTTTCAACGAAAAAAAAGGTATAATTATATTAATATAAAAATGTATAAAATCATATTCTATATAATGATTGATGGAGGTATTATGGCTGAGAATTATAATGGCATGGCAGTTGGTATCTTTGAACTTGACAGTCTTGCTGCCTGCTTCGTAGCACTTGACGCTGCTTCCAAAGCAGCCAATGTAAAAATTCAGAATGTTGAGCGTAATCGTCTTGGTGCCGGTGCATGCGTAAAAATGCGTGGATCTGTATCCGATGTAACTGCTGCAATGGATGCAGCCCTTAAAGTAGCTGAGCCGCTGACAAAGATTTTTTCTCATACGATCATTGCTTCTCCTGCTCATGACACAGAACCGGCTATGTATATGACAGCAGGTAAATAATAACCCTGAATATTTGATTAAAGTGAGGATCATACTATGAAATACGGAGCATTCGGATTAGTTGAAGTATTAGGAAGCTGTAATGCAGTCATGGTCATTGACCAGATGCTCAAGACAGCAGACGTATCTTTTCGTACCTGGAACGGCAAATGCGGTGGACATGAAGTTGTTTTTATGAGCGGTGATGTATCTGCTGTTACTGCTGCTGTAGAGTCTGTAAAACAGAATCCACCATGCGACATTATTCTTGCGGCAGTGATCTCCAATCCTTCTGAAGAAACTGTACGTCTTGTAGAAGAAGATGCTGCTACTCATCATTTTGCATAATCATTGTTTATTCAGAGACCTGTCTGTATCAGGTCTCTTTTTTATTTCATTGACAAAAAAGCAACAAAAAACCACATCGAAAATATCACTAATCCGATGTGGTTTTCTGATTTAAAATTTCATAGGAATTTCCTTAGCGATTAAACACTGCAATACCAAGACCCTCTTCACGTACTACAGTCCACATAGCCTCATTGATCTCCTCTAATTTATATCTATGTGTAATCAGTTTATACAGAGGAAGTTTCATTTCTGCTGCTTTTGCCAGGAAATTCATGCAGTTTTCATAATCTCTTGCTGCATAAAATCTTCCACCAGCCGGCATGCTGTCTTCAAAATATCTCGCTGTAGGAGTTCTTCTCCATCCACAAAGAAATCCCATTTCGCAAATGCTTCCGCTGTTTTTCATAAATCTTCTTGCTACATTTCTTCCCATAGGCGAATCTGTACAGATAAATACTGCATCTGCCATATCACCTGCTGCTGCACGGATCTTGTCCTTCACACCTGCAACACCATTTTTTCCATGGGAACCAATAAATTCCCATGCTCCAAATTCCATTGCACGAGATTTTTCACTTTCTTTGTCAATTACAATAATTTTATTGATTCCAAGTGTTTTTAATGCAGCCACGGTCAGAAGACCTTCCATTCCACATCCAAGTACAACTGCTGTTTTATCAGCATCCAGTTTACACATTTTGGACATGCGTTCTACTTCTGTATAAATAGAAATACTTCTCGTGATCAGCAGTCTGGATTCCAGATCCAGACCGTTTACCTGATATACCTGCTGTCCGGCCGGCAATACGATGTAATTTGCAAACCATCCATTCGGTGCAACTGTATTTGCCTTTCTGCCGCCATATGTAGAAACACCACCAAATCCGGCTTTCTTTGCCGCAATGACTTTGTCTCCTACTTTCAGGACATTTCCTTTGGCATCCTGAAGATTCTCACTTCCAACCTTTACGATGATACCGGTTCCTTCCTGTCCCTGTGCAGAAGAACCTGCTGCTCTTCTTTCTTTCAGAAATTCCGTAACATCAGAAGGAGAAATCATGCATCCCTCCACACATACAAGAATTTCTTTTGGTCCGACTTCCGGAAGAACATAATTTTTGATCATATAATCTTCCTGAGAATCGAGAACCGCTGTTTTTCCAACTTCTCTTCCAGTCAGTGCCGGTGTTTCCTCTAATACAAAGGTCGTTTTCGGCTGCACCGGTCTGGAAGGAGCATCTATCTCAGACAGAACCTGCTTTACAATTTCGTCAATCTTTATATCCATCTTCTATCTCCTTTGCCATAGACTGCTGTTCTTTCCATTGCTGGAACACCATGAAGCAGCTTATCTATTTTTATCTTCACAACAACCTTACGATAAGATGTCTGTTCTTTCTCGTGGCAGCATGGTTTATGTCCGTCATCTGGATAAACCAGATAAAACATTCCCGGTTTCATCTGAATTCTGTTTCCACACCCGGAAAGCCACTCAATATCAGCTTCCGGATCATAAGGAGTCTTTACCGCCAGATCTGCCCTGTCTGCATATTCCCACATTTCAGATCCGTTCAGAAGGATCTGTACATCCAGGTAATTACGATGTACCTCAAAATCTGCTTCTTCGAAGCTTCTTGTATTCCCTTCCTGTACAAAAGCAAATCCTTTACCAACCGGATATTTGCCCGGAGGAAGCTGTTCTTTCTGAACACGTTCCGCAAAACGTACGGCATCCCATAATTCCGGAACACTTCTCTGGTAACAACGGAAGCGTTCCAATCGATCCATTATCATTATCGCCAGCTCCTGTCTCTTTATAAAAGTTCCAGATCTCTCATTTTATTGTAAACATTTGCCTTCGCTGTTGCATCAAGTGAAAGTGCAGGAAGTCTTTCCTGACCATCATGATGCAGCACTCTGTAGTACATAGCCTGTTTGCAAGCCAGGAACAAAGGTGTGCTATATGCATAGATATCCATTGCCTCAACCATTTTGTTGAACCATTTTGCAGCTTCATTAAAATCGCCGCGTTTTGCACTCTGATACGTATTAACCGTATATTCCGGTGCAAAGTTTGCAGTTGCATTGATGAATCCATCCACACCACATACCAATAGACCCATTGCCTGGTTTTCATATGCTGAAAATACAGAAAAGTCCGGATTGATTTCTTTTACTTTCTGCATGCTGAGTACATGATTGAAATCTGCAATCGTATCTTTGATTCCGACTACATTCGGGTTTGCTTTTACAATTCTGGCTACAACATCTGCATTGAAGCAGTATCCGGTAAGATCCGGGAAGTTGTAGATAATGATCGGCAGCGAAGTATGAGAAGCAACATATCCAAAGTATGCTTCAACCATGTCTGTACTGTATACACTGAAATAAGGGTTGATCAGAAGTACTCCGTCTGCACCGGCCTGCTCAACAAATTTCAACAGATCCATCGTGTTTTCCAGACAGGTATCTCCGACACCAACGATTACATTTACGCGTCCATTTACATATTTGATCATCTCATTGATGAAGTTTTTCTTTTCTTCAACGGTCATGATACTGAACTCACCGGATGTTCCCAGATAAGCAAGACCATCAACACCTTTTGAGATCAGAAAATCTGCCTGGCGTTTGCTGGCTTCAATATCAACCTTGTGATGTTCGTCAAAAATAGTGATCACTGGTGGATTCACTCCGCACAATCTTTTCATTTTAATTCCTCCTTATAATATCCCAGATCTCTTGACAGATCACGGGCTGTTTTTAACATTTCAGTTTTTAAAAGTTCCTTTTTTTCTACCATTCGCTGTTTCAGACCAGATACACTGATCGCAGCTTTCATATGGCCGGTATTGTCATAGATTGGCACGGCCATACACCACAGTCCCTGTTCAATCTCCTGATTATCTACTGCATATCCCTGGTTGCGGAACTGTGCGATCTCCTTCTTAAGTTCCAGTTTGTCTGTAACCGTATGCTCTGTAAATGCTTTCAGTTCAATGCGGTCAATAATCTGAGAGCTTTCTTTTTCCGGAAGAAACGCAAGAAATGCTTTTCCAAGTCCTGTACAGTATACAGGTTTTCTGGATCCAATACTCGCATTTGTGGTAATGGTACGTTCACAGTTTTCTTTCGCAATATAAACAATCTCATCACCGGAAAGAACTCCAAGGAAACAGGTTTCTTCCACTGTCTGCATAAGTTTCTTGAGATATGGCGTACCGATCTTGTTCAGATCAATTCTGGATGCGGCAACTGCACCAAGGCTCATCAGTCTGCCTCCAAGATAATATCTTTTCTGTTCATCTGCTGACAGATAACCATTCTCTTCCATCGTCTGCAAAAGTGCAAGCGTACTGCTTGGAGCAAACCCCAGAAGGCTGCTTACTTCTTTATTCGTCAGGCCCTCCGGGCTTTGTTCCAATAATTCAAAAATCCTAAAAACTCTTTCCGCTGATTTAACTGCCATAGATCTACCTGCTTTTCTTTTTTCATACGTAACTATTTCTTCCGCTCTGAATAGTTACTCCTACTGTTTATTATACTACAAAGAAAATCTTACTGTAAACTGTTTACACAGGCTATTTGCTGATTAATCTGTTTCACAGCAGTTTCTTTTATAAAACAGGAGCCCACGACGTATGTCTGAGGACTCCTGCTTGAATTACATCTGTTTATTAGAACAGGCAGGAAATACATCCTACTACAATGATCAGAATGATTCCGACTACAGACGCAATAGCCTGTCCCAATGTATAAGTCTTAACGCCACCTGATAAGTTCAGGCCGGCCATATTGGAAACGATCCAGAAACCAGAGTCGTTTACAGTTGCACCGAACAGTGCACCGTCAAGGCAGGCAAGAGCCAGGAATACCGGGTGACATGCAATTGTTGCAGTAACACTCTGCATGATCGCAAATGTTGTCAGTGATGCTACTGTACCGGAACCGGTGATCTGACGGAATGCCATGCCGAGGAACCACGCAATGAACAGAATCAGTGCTGTATTTCCTGAAATACCGGAAACAAGATTTTTGATCGCATCACTTACACCTGCTGCTGTAATAACAGCTGAGAAGGAGCCGCCGGCACCAGTGATCAGGAATACCATACCTGCTGAATGCAGAGCATTGGCAGCTGATGCTTCTGCTTTCTTGAGGCCCATTGTCTTCATCGCAATGATCATTGCCACAAGAGTACCACAGAGCATGGATGTCGTCTTCTGTCCCAGGAATGTGAGCCATGCCGGAGTGCTTCCGACCGCTCCAACGATTGTATTCAGAAGGATCAGGACGATCGGAATGATAATTGGAAGTAAAGATACTCCAAAGCTCGGAAGTTTTTCCGGTAATTCAAGTTCATCTACGTTCAGTCCGTTACCGTTTTCATCTGTTTCTGCATTCCAGAGACCTTTTTTCATGAGCATGCCATGAATAGTAGCAGAAATGATCATCATCGGGATACCGAAAAGAAGACCAGCTGCAATCATGACACCAAGGTCAAAGCCGAAGTACTCCGGTGCAACCAGAGGGTTGGGAGTAGGAGGCACCAGAGTATGTGCAATACCAGCACCAATAGAAATTGCCCCGACAATGTATCCAATTCCTTTGTTGAGCTTTTTCATAAGAGCTACACCAATTGGAATGAGGATAACGAATGTAACATCGAAAAATACCGGGATTGACAGGATAAATCCAGCAAATCCTACAGCATACATAGCATATTTTTCAGGGAACAGAGACACCAGCTTATCTGCAATAACAGTAGCTCCGCCGGTATCACTTACAAACTGTCCAAGGATGATACCAAGGCCGATCGGGAAACCAATGCTTCCCATCATGTTTCCAAAACCATTGTTGATAACTGTGATCAGACCATTTGTTACTGTTCCGTCCGCTGCTGTAATATCATTGAGCGGCACCTTGGTCAGTACTCCGAGAAGCAGAGAACCAAGAATAAGTGCGATTGCCGGATTCATTTTCACTTTTGTACAGAAAAGAACTACAAGAGCGATAGAAATGATCAGGCAGATGATTAAATATGTTGCCGACATAATTTTCCCCCTGCATTAGCTTCATGCTAACTTCTATAAGTTTTTTTATTACAATCTTAAATTATAATCTTGTACCTTTTTTAACCTCAACAAGTGTCTTATCTTTATTCAGTTCAACACCAAATCCAGGTTTGTCGCTGACCTTCAGTTTACCGTTGACTGGCATTGGCTCGTCTTTCAGCAGTGGATAATACTGCGGAACAACCTTATCAGCTTCAGGAGCCATCATCAGGCACTCTGTGATCGGTGAGTTTGTCTTGGTTGTAACGTAATGATAGCTGTATGTACCGCTTCCATGAGGAATGACATATTTTCCATGAGCTTCAGCCATATTACCAATTTTGATAAGTTCGGTCATACCACCGCACCAGCCAACATCTGGCTGAATAACATCAAGGTCACAGTCCTCGATCAGCATACGGAATCCGAATTTGCTTGCCTCATGCTCACCACCGGTTACCATGATCTGGTTGCCGGCTGCTTTCTTCAGATCTCTGTATGACCAGTAATCATCCGGGTTGAAACATTCTTCGATCCAGTTAAATTTCAGATCAGCAGATGCCTGCATGAGACGTTTTGCATACTGAAGATCCAGTGCCATCCAGCAATCCCACATCAGAAGGAATTCATCACCGCATTTTTCTCTCATATCAGCTGCAAGTTCAATGCTCTTTTTGAGTCCTTCCATTCCATCAGCCGGTCCGTATACAAGCGGAATCTTTCCACCTACAAATCCCATTTTCTTAGCAAGATCCGGTCTCGGGCCAGTGGCATAAAATGTAAGTTCTTCACGAACTTTACCACCCAGCATTGCATATACAGGCTCTTCACGAAGTTTACCAAGAAGATCCCACAGTGCAAGGTCGATTGCAGAGATTGCGTTCATTACAACACCTTTTCTTCCATAGTAAAGAGATGCACGATACATCTGATCCCAAATCTTTTCAATTTCATTTGCATCTTTACCAACTACGAAACGATCCAGATGATTCATAACCAGCCATGCTGCCGGATATCCACCTGTTGTGATACCAAATCCTGTTACTCCGTTGTCTGCTTCTACTTCGACAACCAGAGTCTTTAATGCGTTGATACCAAAGCTTGTTCTTGTAGCTTTGTACTCCGGATAGATACTCATCGGAGTTGCAATCTGTTTTACGATCCAATGCTCTGCGGACTGGTCATGGTAGTCAGCTCCACCGCCTTCAACTACATACGCTCTGATTGCTGCAATTTTTCTGCCCATTAATGCCATTGAAAAATACCTGCCTTTCATATATATTTGTTTTTTATTGATTATTAGTTTTATCCGGTCCACATTTCAATTCATATATGTGAATCGGATTCTTGTTTTATGAATTCATCATACACTCCTTTCCAGTTATCGTCAATATCCTTTATTATTTTCTATATTTTATTCAAAAATGATTTTCTTTTTTTGTACAAAATAAACAGTACCTGTCTATTGATTTTTGCATTTGCATCAGGTATTCTAGAGAAAGATTTGTATTAGGAAGGGGTATTTTCATGTTTATCTTAATTTTTAATCAGCTGGTAAAAATGCTGATTATCCTTATCGTTGGCATCGTCTGCGTAAGAATCGGGCTTGTTTCCAAAGAAGGAAGCAAAACCATTTCCAATCTTCTGCTGATGCTTGTTAACCCGATTCTGATCATTATGGTCTATCAGACCGACTATGATCCCATTCTCGTAAAGGGACTTCTGTTTTCTTTTGTCGCCGCATTTATCTCTCACATCCTTGCAATCCTCGTATCCAAACTCCTGTTTCGTGATAAAGAGGATCCCAATAACATGATCAATCAGTTTGCCGCTGTATATTCCAACTGTGGCTTTATTGGTATTCCTCTGATCAACAGTGTTCTCGGAAGTGAGGGTGTTTTCTATCTGACCGCATACATGACTGTATTTAACATTCTTACATGGACGCATGGACTTTCTCTTATGAGAGGTCACTTTGATCCAAAGCTGCTCAAAGAGGGGCTGACTGCCCCAATGGTCATAGGCACTTTTATTGCTATGATCTTATTCTTTACACAGATACATATTCCAGACACGATTGCAGCATCCATGCAGTACATTGCCGATATGAATACTCCTCTTGCCATGATGGTTGCCGGTTTTTCTGTTGCAAATTCGGACATAAAAAAGATCTGCACAAATGTACAGATCTATCGTATTGCTCTTACAAAACTCATAATTGTTCCTCTTGTGGTTCTTCTCTTTCTGTGGATCGCACCATTTAATGCTGACATCGCATATCCGACGCTAATCGCATCTGCCTGTCCAACAGGAACTACGATCACCATGATGTCTATCCGTTTTGATAAAAATGCAGCCTATGCCTCCGAGATATTTTCATTCACAACGGTTCTGTCTATTATCACAATTCCGCTGATCATTTTTATCGCAGGTTTCCTGCTGTAAAAACATCCGGTTCATCTGCATCCTGAAGTTCCCTGGCATTTCTGATCTGAAGATATGCCACATCTTCAGGATGTTTTTTTATAATTTTTTTGCCGCCTTTATCTCCCGATATCTCCATCAGTTCTTCGTAATATTTCTGTCCAAAAATGCAGGGATTTCCAGTCTTTCCATTCCATCTGATACAGGCCATTCCCTTTTTTTCATTTTCAAACAGTTCTGTAAGCGCAACAACTGTATCCGCTTCTAACCATGGTTGATCCGACACTGTAAAAAGGCATGCATCTGTATCTCTTACACTCATCAGTCCAATCTGCATGGAAAGTGAAATCCCATCTTCCGGTCGTGGATTTATAAAAACAGGGATTTTCATTTCTCCTGCCTTTTTTACGATTTCTTCATACTGGGTAACAACAATGATCTCGCTTTCCGGAATTTTTTCTGATGCTTTCTTCAGTTTTTCCAGCGTTAGCAGATACATGGGCTTTCCTTCAATTTCATATAATAATTTGTTACTCCCAAAACGGCGGCTGTTTCCAGCCGCCAGCATAACAAATGCAATTTTCATCTGTAATATTCTCTCCCCTGAAGGCTTCCCCAGGCAGCATGGACTCCCTGCTCCTGCAGTTCTTTTCCAATTCTTTCCGCTGATTCATACTTTCCCATAAGGTCCGTCTTATTCAGAAATATTTTATATGGACGTCGTCCGACTGCTTTTTTTAAAGCCTTATCTGACACCGCAATACGTATGACATCCGCTTCTGTAACCGGATCCGTTTGCTCCTTATTCAGAAAAGCAGCTACCCGCTCCGGTCTGTGACAGCTTTCTCTGATCATCTGCCCTACTGCATCCATTCCGATCACTCCAACTACCAGATCTGTAAAATCCGGAATAACAGGCTCCCATTCACCTGGCACTTTTAGAGGCAGCCTTTTAGCCCCGTCTGCTTCGATCAATATACAGTCTGCCTGCCCTTTCAGCCGTACAAGAGCTTCTTCTGTCAGACTTCCGATCTTACTTTTGTTCTGATCCAGGCTGGCAGCAACCGTATATCCATACTCTTCTATATTCTGCTGGATCTGCTGAGCATTTCCCTCTTCCGCAAATGGCCGTTCAGGCTCATAAGCCATATGTGTCGTTGTCGTAACAATCACTTTTTTTCCTGTAGAAACCATTTCTTCACATAAGCGAAAAATCAGACTTGTTTTGCCTCCACCGCCAACCACGGCAATCGACTGCTTTCTATCCGGCACAATCGTAAGTGCGTTCCACAAAAAAAACGTCTGCATCACGGCAGTACACCTTCCGAAAGAAGGATTTCCACAACGCTTCCTGCAATACAGCGTGCTTTATCTGAAATCGTATCACAGTTCTTTTTCTGTTCCTGCCGTGGATCAATATCTGCTATTTTCATCCCTTTTGGGACTTCATAACCATCTCGGATAATCCCTCTCAGTACACCGGTCAGAGATGCATAGACCGGCACATCATCCACCCTCGCCAGAATCTGGTCTTTCTCCACGATATCCCCAATCTGCGAAAGATTGTGCATGATTCCTGCTGCTGGCGAATGAATCACACGCTCTTTGCCATATCCTGCGATCACCCCCGGAATTCCCGTGTTTGGTGTCGCACTCCCTTTCCGGATCACACGTCCAAGATTATGACCTCTCTGTGTCTCAATCACAAAATCAACATCTTTTCCAGCTTCAAATCCCGGTCCCAACGCAACGGTCAGCGGAGCCATCTCTCTTGTTGTTCCAAGATTTCTCTTCGCAAGGATTGCATCGATCAGTGCATCCGGCCTAAGCTCTTTTATCACTTTCCCGGTCTCATCGACAAGAATCGGAACCTCTCCTGCCTCCCAGACCTTCTGACATTCACTGACATCTTCGATCAATCGGCCCGTCACGCCTTCCACACTGGAAATTCCGTCGAAAACAGCTTCTCCGAAAGAAACCTTTCGACGGATTGCACTTGGCTTCCGACATTCCAGTACCAGTACCTGATAACCACATTTATAAAGTCTGTGGATTACTCCACTTGCAAGGTCTCCGCCACCGCGAACGAGCAATGTTGTTTTATGTCCCATCTTAACTGTATTCCTCTCTTGCTGTCATTTTCAATGTTGTATTAATTGTTTATTTTTCTTCAACTTTTTCTGTATTTTCATGCATAACTTTTTCCACTGCATTGACAATATTCTGATATCCGGTACAACGGCAGAGATTTCCAGACATTTTTTTCTTAATTTCCTCTCTGGTCAGTTCTTTTCCCTGTTCCAGAAGGACTGTCGCAGACATAACAAAACCCGGTGTACAGAATCCACACTGAATTGCACCCTCTTCAATAAAGGCTTCCTGAATTCTTGTCAGTTCTCCGTTTTTTTCAAGACCTTCCAGTGTACGGATATTTTTTCCTTCTGCCCAGACAGCCAGATAAATACAGGAATCAATCGTTTCACCGTCAATGATCACGGTACAGGCTCCACATTCCCCTACTTCACAGCCTTTTTTGACGGAAGTAAGGCCGAGATGATTACGGAGCATATCCAGCAGAGATTCTCTCGGATCCACATACTCTGCAACCTCTTCTCCGTTTACCACGCATTGAACAAGTACTTTTTCTTTTTTCATGCGTTTTCACCTCCCTGCTGCTTTGCATTTTCTGCAAGTTCCACAGTATGAATCAGTGCTCTCCGTGCAATTTCTCCACCAATCTGCAGACGAAAATCTCTGGAAGCTCTCCATGAATCTCTCGGATGTATCTCGCTTCTGACACTCTCCTCGAGTTTCTGATAAAGAGACGCATCCAGTTTTCTGCCTTTCAATAAAGCTTCTGTCTCTGTACAGCGATATGGCACCGGTGCTGCTACGCCAAATGTAATACGAACATCCTCCAGAATATTTTCTGCAGTATCAACTTTACTTACCACGCTGCAGCTCAGCGTCGCAATATCCATGGCATTTCGCATGGAATATTTGATATAGTGTCCATGATATCCTTCATATTCATTCTTTGGAATGATCACATGTGTAAGTACTTCCCCCTGTTTGAGAGCTACACGTCCGGGACCAAGATAAAATTCTCTGACAGGGACACTTCTTCCGCCTTCTGCATTTGCAATATGCAGCAGCGCATTATAGGAAAAGACTGTCGGAACACTGTCAGCACTGACTGCTCCATTACAGATATTTCCTCCAATCGTTCCGATATTGCGGATCTGTGGACCGCCGACCTGGTCAACAGCTTCTCCCAGAACCGGAATATATTTCTGAATGATCGGATCTGCTGTAATATGTGAAAATACCGTTCCTGCACCGATATAAATATCTCCGTTTTCTTTTCGCTCAATTCCTTTCAATTCTTCAATATCCCGAATGGATACCAGTGAGGTTCCTGCCATCCTGCCTTCACGAATCTTGATCAGAACATCACTTCCTCCTGATATGATCCTGGTGTCCGGATGTTCATTCAGAAGTGTCACTGCCTCTGAAACGGTTCCTGCATTATAGTATTTCTCTATATCATACATTCTCTGCGCCCCCTCTCAGATCAATCCTGCTTTTTTGAATCCGTCGATCAGTCTCTGCGGTGTCAGCGGATTTTCATAAAATGCCACTCCGGTCGCATGAAGCACTGCATTTCGGATTGCCGGAGCACACGGAATTGCCGGCGGTTCTCCTAACGCTTTGTTTCCATATGGTCCCATCGGATCATCCAATTCCACGAAATCCGCTTTGATATCTGGCGTATCCAGCATCGTCATCAGCTTATAATCCAACAGATTGCCATTCAACGGACGTCCGGTCTTTTCATCCAGGATCAGCTGTTCACTGATTCCATAGCCCATTCCCATAGACATACCACCATGGACCTGCATCTCGGCAAGCTGTGGATTCAGCAGCTTTCCACTGTCATGTACATTGATAATATGAAGAATCTTAATTTTACCAAGTTTTATATCCACTTCAACTTCTGCAAAACAGCATCCTGTTGCAATCGTATTTTTTTTCACCTGTTCAGAAACTTCTGCTGTCAATACGGATGAATTTGTAAGGCTGTAATAGCTCTCTTCTGCCAGAGCCGCAAGAGAGATTGCCTGCTCATCACCTGCCCAGATCCAGTTATCTTTAAGTGTCAGTTCTCTGGTGTCGATTTCCGGAAGGAGCGTCTTCGCATAGGCAAGTATCTTATCTCTCAGAATCTCTGCACAATGCCGCACTGCTGTTCCGGTCACAAAAGACTGTCTGGATGCATACGCCCCCGTATCAAACGGTGACACATCTGTATCCTGCACCGTTTTAATATGTACATGTTCCATATCTGTGTGAAGTGTCTCCGCAACCATCTGTGAAAATACAGTATCTGCTCCCTGTCCGATTTCCGTTGCCCCAAGCATGAGCTGAACACTTCCATCCTGGTTCAAAGAAAGTCTGGCTCCTGCAATCTCCAGAGAAATCGGCCATACACCTGTCTTGTAAGAAAACAACGCCATGCCAACACCTTTCCGTACACCTCCGGTCTGTTCTGCATATTCTTTTCGCTTTTCATCCCAATGAATATATTCTGCACCCTTCTCCAGACATTCAAAAATTCCGTTTGTATTAGCTGCGATTGGTTTCAGATAAGCATCTTCATAATATCCCTGAATCAGATTTTTGCGCCGAAATTCCAACGGATCCATATGAATCTCATTTGCCACATCATCCATAAAACTTTCAATAGCAAAACATACCTGCGGGATTCCATACCCTCGCATGGCTCCACCAACCGGCGTATTAGTATAGATTGTATAAGCTTCTCCCCGGATATTCGGACAGGCATACTGCAGCCGCCAGGAAGTCAGTCCGTTTGCCGCAATCGCATGACCATGAGAGGCATAAGCACCCTGATTTGAATAAGAATGCATATCTTTTGCCAGAAGTCTGCCGTCCTTGTCTACCCCGGCTGCCAGATCAAATTCTATAGAATGACGGGTTCTTGTATTACAGAAGGTCTCTTCCCTGCTGACGTCCAGCCTGACTGGTCTGCCGCCGACCTGTGTTGTCAGAAAAGCATTCAATGGCTCATAAAGTACATCCTGTTTATTGCCGAATCCTCCCCCGATATATGGCTTAATAACCCGCACATTGCCCCACGGAATTCCCAGTGCCTGGCCAATGACACGACGGACAATGTGTGGAATCTGTGTCGATGTCACCACTACGATCCTGCCTTTTTCCATATAGGCATAAGAAATCGGATTTTCAATATGACAGTGCTGCACGATTGGTGTTTTATATGTGCCCTTTACAATTGTTTCAGCCTGCTCCATCCCCTTATCTACATCTCCGATAAAATAATTAGAACGGGCAAGGACATTATCTTTTTTATCAAAATGAATCGGCGGATTACTGCCATACATCGATTTGCGTGGATGGATTTCCACCGGATATTCCTCATATTCTACTTTGATCAGCTTCAATGCTCTGGCTGCAATGATCTCATCTTCTGCAACAACAGCCGCAATATCATCTCCATAATACCGCACACGACCAGTCAGAAGATTACGGTCTGCCACATCCTGATGTGCCAGTTCCACAGACCACGGATGCCCTGGTGTCGGATAACAGTGGTCTGGCACATCATAAAAAGTCACTACTTTTACAACCCCTTCCAGTGCCTCTGCCTCACTTGTATCGATAGATTTCACAATTCCATTTCCAATCGTTGCATGAAGAACTTTTGCCACGAGACATCTGGGCGGTACCAGATCATCTGTGAATTTGGCTCTTCCGGTCACTTTTTCATAGGCATCAACTCGGGGAACGCTTTTTCCTATCATGATCTCACCTTCTTTATAGAATTTTGTCAACTGGAATCCTGTCACTTTGTCTTTGTAAATATTCCACGCAGATCATAAATTGCATGACGCGGGCATTTCACTGAACACATGCCACAGCTTAAACACATATTTTCCCGGATCACTGCATGATTGTCCATAATCCGGACAGCACCTGCCGTACAGATCTTTTCACAGATTCCACAGCCAATACAGCTTACCTCACACTGTTTTTTTGCCTCAGCTCCTTTGCTTTTGTTAGAACATTTGACTACAATATAATTGGCACATTCATGGATATGGATAATTTCCTGCGGACAGACTTTCATACATTTTCCACAGGCAAGGCATTTATCTTCATCGACTTCCGCCACACCATATTCATTCAGGGAAATTGCGCCAAATTTACATACGCTGACGCAAGCTCCACAGCCAATGCAACCATCTGTACATCCTTCTTCTCCCTGTACCGCCCTGCATCCACCATTACATGCTACAAGGGCGGATCTGTATGGAAATCTTTTTTTTGCTGCCATATCAACCCTTCCTTTCGTATGGTGTATCTGTAAGCGGCAGATTATATCTGCGAATTCCATCATAACGGAAATATGCATCTGCAATTGCCGGTGCAGTAGGAATGGATGTGATCTCCCCAATGCCGATGGCACCGCATGCAACCTTCAGTCCTGGCTTATCTACAACGATTGCTTTTATTTTGGGAACTTCATGTGAACGGAATAATCCCAGTGAACCATATTTCTGAATTGGTTTACAATTCTCATCAATCGGATACTGTTCTCTGAGCGCGTATCCCATAGACATGACAACACCACCCTCGATCTGTCCCTCGCAGGACAGCGGATTCACTGCCTTTCCTACATCGTGAGCGGCAACTATGCATTCCAGCTTCCCGCTCTTCTTATCCAGAACGCACATCTGTGTTGCATATCCATAGGCCACATGTGATACCGGATTTGGTACATTGGCGCCAAGCGGATCTGTTTTTGCGAGGTATTCTCCGTAGTATACCTTCCCCTTCATATCTTTCAGCTGTTTTCCGGCAGTGCGGTCTTCCATCAGTTTTTCGCATGCTCTGCGGCAGGCTTCTCCGGTGACCAGTGTCTGCCTGGATCCCGATGTTGTTCCTGAATCAGGAGAGATCCATGTATTACTTCTTTCATACACAATATCCTCATGTTTCAGATCTGTATTTGTAACGACCATCTGCACCAGAACTGTTCCAAGTCCCTGTCCAATACACGATGCTCCTGAATAAATATGCAGTTTTTCATCATCCTCTACGATCAGTTTAACGCGTCCGGTATCCGGAATTCCAACTCCTACACCGGCATTTTTCATCGCACATCCGATTCCAACCGGTTTTCCCGCTGTCATTGCTGCATCATAATCTTCTTTTACTGCTTCCAGGGTTTCTACCAGTCCGGTCGATGCATCTACGATCTGACCGTTCGGAAGCACTTCTCCCGGACGGATTGCATTACGGTAACGGATCTCCCACGGTGTGATTCCAACCTTGTCAGCCATCATATTCAGCAGCGTCTCTGTTGCAAAACAGGTCTGTGTAACGCCAAATCCCCTGAACGCTCCGGCCGGTGGATTATTGGTATAATATGCAGTCCCTTCGATATCAAAATTTTCATAATGATATGGTCCTGCCGCATGTGTACAGGCACGTTCCAGTACCGGACCACCAAGTGATGCAAAAGCCCCCGTATCTGAAGACACAATTGCTTTTACTCCCATAATATTTCCTTCTTCATCGCATCCCATCGTCATATCCATATAGAACGGATGTCGTTTCGGATGTATCAGAAGGGATTCTGCTCTGGTAAGTTTGACTTTAACCGGCTTCTTTGTCACATAGGTCAGCAATGCAGCCAGATGCTGTACGGTCATATCTTCTTTTCCACCGAATCCACCTCCAACCAGTGCATTCTGTACTTTCACCTTATCTGTTCCCAGAAGAAGTGAACATTCGTGTCTGGTCTGATGTGCTGACTGGTCTGCAGAATAAATAAAAACATCCCCATCTTCATCATAAAAAGCAACCGCACATTCCGGTTCAAGAAACGCATGCTCTGTCCACGGTGTTTCAAAATGATGTGAGATCACATATTTTGAATTTCGGATTGCTTCTTCTGCATTACCTCTGCTGATGTGCTTATGTGCACAGACATTACTGTCTTCTTCATCAAACACCTTCGGTGCATCCAGAGCCGCAGCTTCTTCTATAGTATGTACATGCGGCAGTACTTCATAGTCTACTTTGATCAGTTTTTTTGCTTTTTCTACTGTTTCCCTGTCCTTTGCCGCTACCAGAGCAACTGCATCTCCCAGATAATGTACCAGACCACCAACCGGTATCAGCGTATACTGATCATGTTTTAAATGTCCGATTTTGTTTTCTCCAGGAATGTCAGCAGCCGTCACAACTGCCTCCACTCCCGGAAGTTCTTTTGCTTTGGATGTATCAATAGAAAGTACTCTTGCACGGGCATATCTGCTTCGAAGAGCAGAGCCGTACAGCATTCCATCGAGATAAAAATCATCCGGATATTTTCCCGTTCCAAGTACTTTTTCTGCAACATCAATTCTTGCTACGCGATTTCCAATCGTCCAGTTTGGATCTCCGTCATCTGGTATCTCACCTTTTTTCAGGATCTTTGCTGCAAGACGGACGGCATCCATGATCTTCACGTATCCCGTGCAGCGACAATAATTATTACGCAGCGCATAACGGATCTCATCATCCGTAGGTTCCATATTTTCATCAAGAAGTGCTTTCGTACACATTACCATTCCAGGAATGCAGAATCCACACTGTACTGCTCCGGCCTTTCCATATGCATAAGTATATACCTGACGTTCCCATTCTGTCAGCCCCTCTACGGTTATAATTTCTCTTCCGCTCAGAGAATCCGTATCCGGTACACATGCTTTACATGTCTTTCCATCAATGATCACTGTACAGGCTCCACATGCGCCCTCACTGCATCCGTCTTTTACAGATGTCAGCCGAAGTTCATCACGGAGAAATCTTAAAAGTTTCTGATTTTTCTCCGGACAAACATTTTTTCCATTTACTTTAAATGCTGCCATAGTGGACTACTCCTTTTCCTGTTCTGCTACAGATTGCATTTACATCAGCAAATAAGCATATTGATCAATCACTGTGCAGATAAGCTGCGCAAGGCCTTTATTCAAAATACCTGACGGCTGATCTGCTCTTACAACTTCTTCTTTTTCCCCAATGCGTATTTTTATTTCTTTATTTTTTGCATCCAGTACTGTAAATCCATTATTTATACTGTCTTTCATATCTTCTTCATTTGCAAACAATGTAAACTTATCTTTATATGGAGCTCCTGCATACTGACAGAACGAACGACAGTTTCCACATTCATTGCACATATAATCCACATGAATGATCTGCAGTAATTCCATCTCCGGTACTTCGATCAGTACATTTGCACGATTTGGACATACATCTGCACAATTTCCACAGACACGTTTGTGTACTGTAAACTCTTTCCTCTCCGAAACATCTTCTTTTCTCAGACAGTCAAGCAGCGGGGATTTTTCTTCCTTTCTCTTTCCTGCTTTCTTACTGTTTTTCTGATAATTTGCATTTTCAAGTGCATCTGCCGCCAGTTTCGTTACTCGCTCTACATGAACCTCTCCGCTCTTACCGATCTGACAGGCAGCTGTTCTTTCTGCAATGCGTGTCATCCATTTATATCCGCCTGGTTTGAGAAGGACCGTTGCAACTGTGACCGGCCAGATTCCACAATCTACGATCTGATCAATATTTTTCTGATCAGCACCTCCTGAGAAAGACATCGGAAGCTTTCCATCAAAGGATTCTGCCAGACGCGCAGCTACAGAAATAGAAAGTGGAAACAGAGCCTTACCAGACATGTACATTTCCTCTCCCGGAAGTTCCTGTCTCTTGATATCTACCGGAAAGGTATTCGTCAGCTTCACACCAAAAGAAAGACCTTCCTGCGCCGCTACATCCATAAGACGTTTCAGCATTGGCACTGCATCTTCATACTGAAGATCATCTTTGAAATGGAAATCTGTGAATGCCATATAGTCATATCCCAGATCATCCATTGCTTTGCGTACAAATTCATATCCAAGAAGTGTTGGATTACATTTTACATAGGTATGAATGTGTTTTTCTTTCAAAAGATACGTAACAATGTTTTCGATTTCCTGCGGAGGACATCCATGCATGGTGGAAAGCGTAATAGAGTTACAGATTTCTGACGGAATTGCCTCAATGTCTTCTCTGGTCACATGTTCAAAAAGATCCACATGTTTCAGAAGCCACTCCTTGCATTCTTTAAATATCGCCGTATCACCGGCATCTTTCATTCCCTCGATAAAATCATCGATTTTTTTGTCCTGAATTCCCTCCAGATTATAGCCGCACGACATATTAAACTGGAATCCATCCGGACTTCCAAGTCCAAATTCCTTTGCGATCACATGCAGGATCATCCAGCCTTTTATATACTCCTCCATCGCCTGCGGAACATAAAGCTCTGTGGACCATTCACAGTTATATGCCTCATCCTCTGCTACGATGCATGGTTTCGGAATACATGCGGAAAGTTCCGGTCCATCCATTTTCTGTACGGTCTTTAATTCAAAGAATCTTGCTCCTGCATAATAAGCTGCCACAAGGTTCTGTGCAAGCTGTGTATGCGGACCTGCTGCCGGTCCGACAGGATTCTCAAGTTTTCTTCCAAATATCTCTACTGTTTTAGAAGGGTCAGCTACATATGCCTTCTGGACGCCAAATATCTGTCCTGTTTTTTTATGTTCTTCCAGTGTCCACTCCATCAGCTGACCAAACGGAATACTTTTCATTATATCACTCATATTTCATTTCCTCCCTGTAAAATTCAATACAAAAAAATAAATAATTTCCAACATCAGCTGTTAATATCATCTGCAAGTTCTTTTGCAGCCCGACGACAGTCTGCCATAATTTTTTCTTCGTCGCAGACCAGTACCTCACGGTCTTTCATAAGCACTTTTCCGTTGCATACCGTTGTCTGCACCATACTTCCGTTCACTCCAAACAGAAGATGTCCGTTACAATTCGAAGCATCCATCGGTGTCAGCGGATCATAATCTACTACGATTACATCTGCTGCAGCTCCTTCTTTTAAAATGCCCAGAGTTTTTTTGAAATAACGGTTTGCGATCTTCGCATTTCCATCAAACAGCATCTGCGGCACTTCGCTCCATGCTGCAGTCGGATCACAGAGGTTATGTTTGTGCAGAATATTAGCTACTTTCCAGGATTCCATCATGTCATGGGTATAGCCATCTGTTCCAAGTCCTGTCAGGATTCCCTTATGTACCAGTTCCATTGTCGGAGGACATCCGCAGGCATTTCCCATATTTGATTCCGGATTGTGCACGACCATTGTATCTGTTTCTTTGATCAACTCCATCTCATGTTCGTTGATATAGATGCAGTGTCCCAGAAGCGTCTTTGGTCCAAGAATATTCCAGTCATACAAACGATCCACGATACGTTTATTGTGTTCTTTCAGACACTGATGAAGATCATAGATTCCCTCAGCCACATGGATATGATATCCTACACCTTCCGGTTTCAGTTCATTGCACAGCTCCATTGTCTTGTCAGAGATTGTAAATGAAGCATGCATTCCCATCATCGCTGCAAGCATATCACTGTCCTCTTTCTGTACATGTCTGATAAAATTAACATTCTCCATCACTGACTCACGTGATTTTTCCATTCCATCTCTGTCTGATATTTCATAACAGAGACAAGTACGTACTCCAAGGTCTTTCGCCGCTTCTTCGATTGCACTCAGAGATCCTGTAATATGGCCAAAACTGGCATGATGATCGAATACCGTTGTCACACCGTTCTTGATCGAATCAATGTATGTTGCATATGCGGAAAGCTTTGTCTGCTCCAGAGTCAGATGGCGATCAATATTCCACCACATTCCATCCAGGATATCCAGAAATCCCTTCGGAGCATATCCATTGACACTCAATCCTCTAGCAAAGGCACTGTAGATATGTTCATGCGCGTTAATAAAAGCGGGCATAATGATTCCGCCGTGCGCATCCACAAATTCAGCGTCAGGATAAGTCTTCTTTACTTCATCAGTTACCCCCACCATCTTTATGGTGTTACCATCCATTGCTACTGCACCATTTTCAAAAAAGGCACTGGATGCGTCCCGTGTGATCATTCTTCCGTTTCCAATAACTAACATAACGTTCCTCCCTGCCTTGTGAAATTTTTCCAATTATTTGTGAAATTTTCCATAAGTTTTCGGTGTTTTATACTATATAATGTAGCATATTTTGCATATCATTTCAACCTGATTCGCAATTTCTTTTTGGTATTCAAAAAAAAATTGCTAATTAAAAATAAAAAAAGACGGAACACCTGTATGCTCCGTCGCTTTACTCAGTATAACATAAATTCTGTAATCTGAAAAGTCATAATATTACTGTTTATTTCTTGTCTCCAGCACCTGAAGGACTCTCCGGTCTTTCTTCCAGAGGGCCGGCTCCAGTTCCACCAGATAGCCGCAGCCATTACCGACATGCCACTCATAAAATTCTTTTTTCGGAAGAGCATATGCTTCCATGATATTCATGATCGTACCTCCATGAACGACAAGCGCTGCCTCAGAAATATTTTCCCTGATACAGGTCGTCACTGCCCTCTGAAATCCCTCCAGATTACGTGCCGCACATTCTTCTTTGCTTTCTCCTCCCGGAAATGCCATGATTCCATTGCTGTCGATCCATGCCTGGTATCTGGGATCATCGCTTAACTCTTTGTAATTCTTATTCTCAAAAGCGCCAAAATCACATTCCGCAAGCTGGTCTATAATACGGACTTTCTGCTCCGGAAAAAGAATCTCCGCAGTCTCCTGGCAACGTCTGAGCGGACTCACAAATATTGCCTGTGGTTTCGGATATGTAATATTTTTCAGTCGTTCGATTCCTTCTGGACACAGCGGTTCATCCGTCACTCCAATATATCTCTGATGACGGTTTCCTTCTGTCATACCATGACGTATCAGCCAGATCTTAATCATGTTTGATCACCGTCCCGATTCCGCATACAACGCGTGTTACTTCATCACTGTACGCAGCAAGTTTTGTACAGATTCTGCCAACAGCCTCTCTGTAGGCGCGGTCAAATGCATCCATTGGTACAACTCCATATCCCACCTCGTCCGATACGAGGAGTACTCCCGGATTACACTGGATCAGTTTCTCTGCCAGATCACTGACATCCTCATTTTTTTTCATTTCAGCACGGATAAATTCATGGAAATTCACAACTCCCTTTGCATTCTGAATCGAATTCCAGTCTGCATCAGCGCCATTCACCCATTCAATCTCCGGATATTTTTTTTCTGCAAAAGCCGCCTTCCCCTGAAAAGCACCGCCAATGATCATCTTCATATGTTCTTTCCTCATCAAATTTTATAGACTACTGTAATAATCGCCAGAACAAGCACAATCCATACCTCACAGAGACACAGGAAATATCCAGAAAGATCTCCTGTCGTCCCACCAAAATATTTCAGAGCCTTGTGCCGGTAGAACCAGAATACAAGCAGGGCCGTCACGATTACTGCTGTTCCCCATACCGGCTGGATCCAGAACATAAATCCGGTGAGCAGCACAAGATAAATAATCAGTATATTCCGTACTCTTGTATCCTGTGCCTTACGTGAAAATTCAGCCACTGTACCGCTTGCATTTGCTTTCGGCAAAGTAATAACACCAATTCCCGACAGACATCTGGACACCATATAACCAGTTGCCAGAATATATAACATTTTACGATTATCCTGTTCCACGATCTGACTCATTCCGCCATACATAGTCAAAAAGTATACACATGCTGTAATGACCGCAAACGCACCTGCATGAGAATCCTTCAGAATCTCCAGACGTTTTTCTCTGTCTCTCCAGGAACTCAGAGCATCAGATGTGTCCAGAAGACCATCTACATGAATTCCTCCTGTTACAATTACCGGTACCAGTACCAGTGCCACTGCAATAAATCCATTACTCATTCCAAAATAACGGCAGAGCCATTCCATACCAAGCATGACCACCCCGACAGCTGCACCGACAAACGGAAAAAAGCAGAGCATATAACGCATATTTTCTTCCGACCAGTCTGCCTGGGGCATCGGTATCTTTGAAAACATCGCAAAGGCAATCTTAAAACTGTTCCACAGACTTTTCATCATTTACACTTCCTTAACCCTCTCCAGAAAGGAGTTTATTTTTATGATATACAGGGATTCCATAAACTACTTCAACCACCTGATCTGCTATTTCAGCTATCTTCTGGTTAATCTGTCCGAGATATTCCTGATAAAGTTCTGTCTCTCCCTGATAATCTGCTGCCTCAGAAAATATCTCATTCGTAACGATCACCAGATTTCCCGCCTGTTCTCTGATATGCCGCACACCCTTTAACACCGCCTCAACAGTATTCTCATGTGCTCCTTCTTCCTGAAACATCTCATTTGCAACAAGATTCGACATACATTCTAAAAGCACTGTACAGTTTTCCGGGAGCCTTATCTTATCAAGACCTGTATAACATTCGACTGTTTCAAATCCTTTTCCCTGACGCATCTTCCGATGGCGCTGCACACGTTTCCTGCTTTCTTCATCAAAAGGATACATGGTTGCTATATAAATCCTGTCTGTTTTTCCAAAAGAAACAACACAATCTTCCGCAAAAGCAGACTTTCCGCTTCCGCTTCCTCCTGTGACAAGAATCATCATCTTTATACAAGCTCCTTCTTATATAAGTACACTTATCCGTTTTTATTTACACCAGTTCCTCATACTGTTCCACATGAATATCTTCAAATGTGCTCATGGAATCATACACAGCAATTCCCATATCCAGGAACGGAAAAAGTGTAACCGCTCCGCTGCCCTCACCGAGGCACATTTCCCCATGAATAACAGCTTCTTTTCCGAGAGCTTCCAAAATCAGATGTGCAGCCGGCTCCTTTGAAACATGAGATGCGATCATATATTCGCCCGCCAGTGGGCAGATACGCTGTGCGATCAATGCTGCAACACAGGAAATAAATCCATCGATCACCACCGGCACTCCAAGTGCTGCTCCGCCAAGGAACATCCCTGCCATACCTGCAATATCAAAACCACCAACTTTTGCAAGGACACCGATCGCATCTTTCGGATCAGGCTGATTCACTTCAATTGCTTTTCTGATTGCATTGATTTTTCGATTCAGTCCATCTCCGGAAAGACCGGCCCCTCTCCCTGTCATTTCTTCCACAGAACGATCCAGAAGCACGGATGCTACTGCACTGCTTGTAGTCGTATTTCCAATTCCCATTTCTCCGGTTGCCAGAAGCCCGTATCCTTCTTCTTTCAGTCTGCGAACCATCTCAATACCTGCTTCCAATGCCTGTACCGCCTGTGCTCTCGTCATCGCAGGTCCCTTTGTCATATTGGCTGTTCCATAAGCAACTTTCAGCTCTTTTGAAACTTTTGTATCAACAGCCATTCCGATATCCACCGGAATAACCTTCGTTCCACACTGGCGGCTCATAACACATGCCGACGTATCTCCGGAAAGGAAATTTTCAGCAACGATCGCAGTCACTTCCTGACCGGTCTGGGTTACACCTTCTTCCACCACCCCATTATCTGCACACATTGGTACCAGAGCACGTTTTTGAATTTTCATATCCGGATTGCCGGTGATTCCCGCAATCTGAATCACCAGTTTTTCCATTTTTCCAAGAGAATGCAGGGGTTTCGCAATACTGTCCCAGCGTTTTGCGGCAACATCCATTGCATTTTTGTCCAAAGGCTTTATCTGAGCCAGTGTTTCTTCCAGTGTCATTTTTATTTCCTCCAGATCTGATCTGTATTTTATTATTTTCCTGTAGTAAATACAAAAAATTTGCTGAATACATAATTCAGTGCAAGTACAATAAACTGGGTACAGAATTTACCAACCATTCCATTCATTCCCATTTTTTCGCAAAGAAGCCAGACACCTCCAACCTCAATTACCATTGTCAGAAGACGTGCACTGATAAATTTGCAAAATGGCCGGATATGATCACGCAATGTCTCACATTTATCCTGAAATACATATTTTGAGTTAACTATGTATGCAAAAATAATTGCCACAATAATTGATATTACATTTGCGATATTCAGATTTAAGTGGCAGAGATTCCACAATATATAAAAACATACCAGATTCACCAGTGTGGTACATCCACCAAAAAACACATATCTGACCACATCATTCCCGTAGCAGAATGAAATCAGTTCTTTTATCTTTTTCATTTTATTTCTCCTGTATATTACACATCATGTCTGACACTGCCCGTTACATCTTTGTTTCCACGCACGATCTGTGACACAATATATCGCGGACGATGTTTCACTTCTTCATAGATCTTTGCAAGGTAATAACCAATCACACCAAGACTCAGCATAATCGCACTTCCGATCAGAAGCAGCAGCAAGATCGTTGTTGTATAACCTTCTATCGCCTGACCTCTGAAATATTGGATCAGTGAATAAATGATCATGATCAGAGAACACCCGAAGCAGATTCCTCCACCAACCGTAACAAACTGAAGCGGAGCCGTCGTAAATGCAACAATGTTTGTAAAAGCATATTTAATCAGCGACCATGTAGACCACTTGGACTCTCCCGCTTCACGTTCATGCACTTCAAATTCCACATAGGTTGTCTTATATCCCACCCATGAAGATGTTGCTCTGAAAAACATATTCCGCTCCGGAAGTGACAGAATGCTGTTCACTACTTTTCTATCCATCATCTTAAAATCAGAAGCATTCTGCATATCTACTTTTGTTGCTTTTGACATGATTCCATAGAAGAAGCCGGCACTTTCTTTATGAAGAAAACTCTCTTCTCCCCGGCTCTTTTTTACACCTTCAATAACCTCGTACCCTTCTTTCCATTTCTGGTACATTTCAATCAGTGTTTCTGCCGGATGCTGGAGGTCACAGTCCATAACTGCCACCACATCGCCGGATGCCTGCGCAAGTCCTGCAAAAACAGCTGCCTCTTTCCCAAAATTACGTGAAAAATGAACTCCAAGGATATTGGGATCTTTTTCCCCGGCTTTTAATATTTCATTCCATGTGTTATCTTTTGATCCATCATTGACAAGAACCAGTTCATAAGAAATTCCGGCGCCTGACAGGACTTCATGAAGCACCCGGCAGGTCTTGCCAACCATCTGTTCTTCATTATAAGCCGGAAGTACGACTGATAATATACTCATCCTTTTTTGTTTCCTCTTTTCTTTTTGTAAATCAACACCACACCAATGTAGCACAACAGTCCCGCACAAGTCAAGCAGAGCCCTGTATACAGATACGGTGTATGATAGGTAAGCCGGATCTCATGTTCTCCTTCTGCAAGGTTCAATGCCATATACATGGTATTTGCCTGTTTAATATCTGTTTTCTTTCCATCCACATAGGCAGTAAAGCCTGTACTGTATGGAAGTGCGATCACAAGTGCTTTCGGTTTTGATACAGAAATTTTTCCGGTCAGTTCATGATCCTCAACTTTTACATCCTGCAGAGATTCTTCTCCTAGTTTCTTCACCTGTTCATCCACTTTTGTTACAGGCTGGCAGACCACTTTCAGATCATCATAAGAATACACTCCTGTATTCTGAAATGTCAGTGTAAGTGAATTTTTCCCCATCCGGCTGTATCCTGCATTGCAGAGGAAATTATGTTTTCCACTGTATGCATTATATTTATCTGTATAAATACGGATTGTCTTGTTTAAAAACTTTCCGGTCACATCAATATACGCTTTCTGACTTTTCTTCCAGTAACGCCAACTGCTGTTCTCATGAAGCACCTGATTCTGTTCGTAAATTGACATATTTTTCCATTTTTTATCACTGATCATTGCTCTCGGAGAAAGTGCCTCATAGTTTACCCCTTCTGTGATCAGGTAAGTTTCACTTTCGTCCAGACCATCAAACACCAGTCTTGCCTGCGCATTTTCTTTTGTAACGATCAGTTTTCCGTCTTTCTCCTGACAGCCTTTCCCGGTAATAATTTTAAACGGAACTTCACGATCATTAAGGGTGAGAACTGTCTCCGGAAGTGAACTTTCATCCAGCACAACTCCCTGCAGCAGTGCCTGTTGTTTCTCAATCACAGACATTTTTTCATATTTTTCTCTCGGAATATAAGAATCATACGTATAGCCAAATGGAAGTGCATTGTCACATTCGTATGCTCGATATGTTTTCCCATTTTTCTCTGCTTCGCCCGCCATTTTATTGTATCCATAAGGCAGATATTCCTCTTCTCCCGCACGGACAACAAAATATTTTACAGCAGCCAGACGATCCAGGATCGTTCTGCTGTCCAGATTATCGTACTGATCTTCTCTCGGCGTATTCAGATACATTTCATCAAAAAAATTACTGATATTTCCGATTGCGACGCTGAAATAATATGATGCACTGTTGGTTCCCATCTGCATGGACGAGTTTTCATAAGTATGCGTTCCCATCTGATCATAACGATACAGCGAAGAATCTTCTGTATCTAAGACTGCAAGATCTGTCCCTGTCTCCAGTTTATCCAATGCTTCTCCCTGCTCAGTGAATTCTGACAGATAATCTTTTTCATAAGAATACTGATAATAAATATTAAACAAAATTCCGGCGATCAGAAAAACAGACACCATAATCGTAAGATTTCTTTTTTTCACAAAAAAAGAACCAAACGACAATACAGTAAACGTTGCTGCTACCAGAAAAATTACCGCCATCATATTTCGCTGTGTGCGCGCCGCATCAGGAAGCAATGCAATTCCACAGTATATGAGAAGCATAACAAATATCTTTCTTTTTTCCTTCAGAGTCAGTGTAAACAATTCCGGATATATTTTTACAAAGATGTACGCGATCAGCATCCCATACGCCCAGATCCATCGATTTGAGACATAGGAAAATCCATTTAACACATGTCCGGCATAAGGCAGAAGCAAAAAAGCATTCAGCAATACAAATCCCACTTTCAATGCTGTATATTTTTTTCGCTTTGAAAACAGTACAAAGACACCTGTCATAGAAACTGCAGTAAATCCTGCAACTCCCCACTGGATCATATTTTCTCCAATCAGACATCCAAGATATTTTTCATAATAAACTTTATCATATAATAACGGAACATAGTTTTGGGCTTTAAACCGGTCTGTTCCAAGAACCGGAAGAATTACCGGAAGAAGGATCACTGCTGCGATCAGGACTGCGATTATCGAATACACAAAAAAAGTCCCAAGCCATCTTCCTATATTTTTTAAGGAACGATCCTCAAACTGTTCAAAATATCGAACTGCTGCATAGAGCACCATAAAGATTCCGAGCATATAAAAGAAGTAAAAATTCGACAGACCTGCCAGTGCGACTGACCAGATAAAAATATATGGTTTTTCTTTTTTATATATTTTATCAATTCCCATCAGTATAAATGGCAGATAGATCATCGGATTCGAAAAGTACGGATGTTTCATGGCTGCATAAATCGTCCATCCGGCAAAAATATAGATCATAGATCCCATGAATACAGCCTGTTTTGAATTTTTATGATAAAAAGCATATCTGCTGAAGGCAATTCCTGCCAGATAGATTCTCAAAAAAATCAAAAATTCATACAAAAATTCTGTCTGTGATGATTTGAAAAATACCGACAGCAATGTCAGCGGATCACCGATCACATAATAATGTAATGTTGTCAGAATATCAGATCCATATCCAATATTCAGATCCCACATCGGAATTGACAGTTTATGTTCTATAAACAAGGTGTGCAAAATTTTTCTGAGATATCTTCCGTAATACGCAAGTGAATTCAGATGCTGAGGAACACCGTCATGACTCCATATCAGAGATTTCCCATTCAGGTAGAATCGCATATACAGAAAAAGGGCTATTCCTGCAAAAGCAATTGTATAAAGCAAATAAAAATCTGCATTTTTCCATTTGATGCGTGTTTCTTTATGTTTCATTTTACTCATGCTGTACCTGTCCTTTTTTTCTAAAGAAAAAAACCGCGGTACATAAAGTACCGCGGCTTTGACTCTGAATTATTCTTCTTCGCCGTACATAGCTACAAGTTTATTCAGATATGCATATCTAGCTTTTGCTTCAGATTCGTTCTTAGCAAACAGTCTAGCTGCTTTTTCAGGATTCTGACGCTGTAAGGAGTTGTAACGAACCTCACCATTCAGGAAGTCCATATAGTTTTCCATATCCGGTGTCTTGGAATCCAGAGCAAATTTCTTGTCTGCTGCCGGGTTGAAGCGGAAGTTGTGCCAATATCCACATTTAACTGCCAGTTCTTCTTCTGTCTGAGCTTTTGCCATACCTTTCTTGATACCATGGTTGATACATGGAGCATAAGCAATGATCAGGGATGGTCCCGGATAAGCTTCTGCTTCAGCAATTGCTTTAACAGTCTGGTTGAAGTCAGCACCCATGGAGATCTGTGCTACGTATACATATCCATAGCTCATTGCGATGGAAGCCATATCTTTCTTCTTAGTCTCTTTACCACCAGCTGCGAACTGTGCGATAGCACCTGTTGGTGTAGATTTAGAAGACTGTCCACCTGTGTTGGAGTAAACTTCTGTATCGAATACCATTACGTTGATGTCACGTCCACTTGCAAGAACATGGTCAACACCACCGAAGCCGATATCGTAAGCCCATCCGTCACCACCGAAGATCCACTGGGATTTCTTGGACAGATAGTTTTTCTGAGCAAGGATCTCTTTAGCAGCGTCGCATCCACATGCTTCCAGAGCTGCGATCAGTTTATCTGTTGCTGCACCGTTGGTTGCTCCAACAGCGAATGTATCCAGCCATTCCTGGCCAGCTTCTTTAACTGCTTCGTCTTTGCCATCTGCTACAACAGCTTCAACTTTTGCTTTAAGGCCATCACGGATAGCTCTCTGTGCAAGAAGCATACCATAACCAAACTCAGCGTTATCTTCGAACAGTGAGTTAGCCCATGCAGGTCCCTGTCCTTTAGCGTTTGTTGTGTATGGTGTAGACGGTGAAGAGTTACCCCAGATAGAGGAACATCCTGTAGCATTTGCAATGTACATTCTGTCACCAAACAGCTGTGTGATCAGTTTAGCGTAAGGTGTTTCACCACAACCTGCACATGCTCCGGAGAACTCAAGCAGAGGCTGTTTGAACTGGCTTCCCTTAACAGTTGTTTCTTTGAATTTAGCGATAACATCTTCTTTGATCGGAAGTTCTCTTCCATAATCGAAGAATTTCTGAAGTCCTGCGTTTGCTTCCATGTTTTCCATAGCAAGGGCTTTTGCACCTTTCTTGCCTGGGCAGACATTTGCACAGGAACCACATCCTGTACAGTCATAAGCTGATACAGTCATGGTGAATTTATAATCTTTCATACCAGTCATAGGAAGAGTAGCCATTCCTTCTGGAGCGTTAGCTGCTTCTTCTTCTGTCAGTGCTACCGGACGAATTGCTGCGTGCGGGCAGACATATGCACAACGGTTACACTGGATACAGTTTTCTGGCTGCCATACCGGTACGTTTACTGCGATACCACGTTTTTCGTATGCAGCAGTTCCGGATGGTGTAGTACCATCAACATATTCTGTAAATGCAGATACAGGGAGTGTGTTACCTTCCTGCGCATTGATCTTGCACTGGATGTTGTTTACGAAGTCCTGAGCTTCCTGAGCACCGTGAGTTGCATGAGCCATGAAGAGACCTTCATCTTCTGCATCTTTCCAGCTTTCCGGAACTTTAACTTCTACAACCTGTTTTGCACCGGCATCGATAGCTGCCCAGTTTTTCTGAACAACGTCATCACCTTTACGTCCGTAAGTAGCTTTTGCAGCTGCTTTCATCAGTTCGATTGCCTGCTCTTCCGGAATGATTCCTGTAAGTTTGAAGAATGCAGACTGAAGGATTGTGTTGATACGAGTTGGTCCCATACCAGTTTCGATACCGATCTTAACACCGTCGATGGTGTAGAATTTGATATCATGGTTAGCGATGAATGCTTTTACCTGTCCCGGGAGATGTTTTTCAAGTCCTTCCATATCCCATGCGCAGTTAAGAAGGAATGTACCACCATCAACAAGTTCCTGAACCATGTTATATTTGTTTACATAGGACGGATTGTGACATGCAACAAAGTTTGCTTTGTGGATCAGGTATGTGGATTTGATCGGTTTCTTACCGAAACGAAGGTGAGACATTGTAACACCGCCGGACTTCTTGGAGTCATAATCAAAATATGCCTGAGCATACATATCTGTATTGTCACCAATGATCTTGATGGAGTTTTTGTTAGCACCTACAGTACCATCAGCTCCAAGTCCCCAGAACTTACAGTTTGTAGTTCCTTCTGGTGTTGTAACAATCGGAGCACCTGTTTCAAGAGAAAGGTTTGTAACGTCATCAACGATACCAATTGTGAATTTTTCTTTTGTTGTGTTCTCATATACTGCAACGATCTGTGCCGGTGTAGTATCTTTGGAACCAAGTCCATAACGTCCTGTAAAGATCTTAACATCTTTAAACTTGCTGTCTTTTAATGCAGCAACAACGTCAAGGTACAGAGGCTCGCCAAGTGCTCCTGGCTCTTTTGTTCTGTCAAGAACGCTGATCTGTTTTACAGAATCCGGAATAGCATCGATCAGTGCCTGTGCACAGAATGGTCTGTAAAGACGAACTTTAACAACACCAACTTTTTTGCCTGCTGCTGCAAGGTAATCGATTGTCTCTTCGATTGTATCGTTTACGGAACCCATAGCGATGATGATGTGTTCAGCATCCTCTGCTCCATAGTAGTTGAACAGTTTGTAATCTGTTCCGATCTTTTCATTAACTTTGTCCATGTATTCCTGAACTACTGCCGGAAGAGCATCATAGAACGGGTTACATGCTTCTCTTGCCTGGAAGAAGATATCAGGGTTCTGAGCTGAACCTCTCTGACATGGATGATTCGGATTAAGTGCATGGTCACGGAATGCCTGGATAGCATCCATATCTGCCATATCCTTCAGATCTTCATAATCCCATGTTTCAATCTTCTGAATCTCGTGAGATGTACGGAATCCATCGAAGAAGTTGATGAACGGAACTTTACCTTTGATTGCTGCCAGATGAGCAACTGGTGTCAGGTCCATAACTTCCTGTACAGATGATTCGCAGAGCATTGCACATCCGGTCTGACGACAGGCCATAACGTCGGAATGGTCTCCGAAAATGGAAAGTGCATGAGAAGCAAGTGCACGAGCGGATACATTGATAACGCCCGGAAGCTGCTCACCAGCGATTTTGTAAAGGTTCGGGATCATCAGAAGAAGACCCTGGGATGCAGTATAAGTAGTTGTCAGGGCACCTGCTGCCAGAGATCCGTGTACTGCACCTGCAGCACCTGCCTCAGACTGCATCTCTGTAACCTGTACTTCCTGTCCAAAGATGTTCTTTCTTCCCTGAGTTGCCCACTCATCTGTTGCTTCCGCCATAACAGATGAAGGAGTGATCGGGTAGATAGCAGCTACATCTGAATATGCATAAGAAGCATGAGCGGCTGCATGGTTACCATCCATGGTTTTCATCTTTCTTGCCATAGTTTGTTTTCCTCCTTAAAGGTATGATGAAAATTTTTATTTATTTCAGACCACTGAAACGGTCTAAAAGTCCACTGGTTATTATAGCATACACTATTGCGATTGTCCAATCGGGATTACGCATTTTCTGTATCTATTTACATACAAAAAAGTTAGCCATTTATAAGTTTTTTCAGGGATTTTCGCTTCAGCATCCTGCACAGTTCTTCCTGAATTTCCGCGAGTTCACAGTGAACAGAACAGTTCTGTCCGTCTGCGCTGTTCCTGGCACAGTCATAGCCAGGTTCCAGGCAGTCAATGATAAACATTCCCGGATCGATCGTTGTATAAACATCATAAAGTGTTATCTGATCAAGATCACAGTTCAGAGAATATCCCCCATGAACACCACGATACCCTCTGACCATTCCTGATTTCTGCAGTTTTTTCAGGATTTTGTATGCAAAAGGTGCTGTGATCAGTTCTTTTTCACAGATTTCATTTACGCTGACTCTCTTTTCCTCTGCCATTGCGCGGAGCACCCGCACAGCATAATCGCATTCTCTGGTTATCAACATACTCTGTTTCCTCTTTCCATTACCCGTAACTCTCCAGCAAACTTTCTTAAATTATAGCAATTCCTCTGTGTAAATTCAATGTTTTTATGATTTAAGGCTTGCAAAATCTCCACTTTACTGTAAAATGGGAATGAATGGCCAAAAACAGGCCAGTTACTGTTCAATGATCGAAAACTTAATTCGAAACCATAATGAAGAAAAGAGGTACCTTATGATTTCAGCAAATAATATCACTTTACGTGTTGGCAAAAAAGCCCTCTTTGAGGATGTCAACATCAAATTTACCGAAGGCAACTGCTACGGTCTGATCGGAGCAAACGGTGCCGGTAAATCTACTTTCCTTAAAATCCTTTCCGGACAGCTCGAACCGACCAATGGAGATATTGTGATCACTCCTGGCCAGCGACTCTCCTTCCTGCAGCAGGACCACTTCAAATATGATTCCTTCAACGTACTGGATACCGTTATCATGGGAAATGCCAGACTTTATGAAATCATGAAGGAAAAAGAGGCGATCTATGCAAAGGAAGATTTTACAGATGAAGACGGTATCCGTGCCAGCGAACTTGAGGGTGAATTCGCAGAGATGAACGGATGGGAGGCAGAGTCTGATGCTGCTACTCTTCTGAACGGACTTGGCATCGAATCCGAGCTCCACTATACACAGATGGCTGACCTGACCGGCAGCCAGAAAGTCAAAGTTCTTCTTGCACAGGCTCTGTTCGGCAATCCGGACATTCTTCTTCTCGATGAGCCTACCAACCATCTGGATCTTCCGGCAATCGAATGGCTCGAAGAATTTCTGATCAACTTTGACAATACTGTCATCGTTGTATCCCATGACCGTTATTTTCTTAATAAGGTCTGCACACATACTGCCGATATTGACTATGGCAAGATCCAGCTGTATGCCGGAAACTATGATTTCTGGTATGAATCCAGCCAGCTTCTTATCAAACAGATGAAAGAAGCCAACAAAAAGAAAGAGGAAAAAATCAAAGAGCTGCAGGAATTTATTTCCCGATTCAGTGCCAACGCTTCCAAATCCAAACAGGCAACCTCCCGTAAGCGTGCGCTGGAAAAAATCCAGCTGGATGATATGCGTCCTTCCAGTCGTAAGTATCCATACATCGACTTCCGTCCAAACCGCGAGATCGGCAATGAAGTGCTTATGGTCGAAAACCTCTCCAAGACTATTGATGGCGTAAAAGTTCTGGACAATATCAGCTTTACTCTCGGTCATGACGATAAAGTTGCATTTGTTGGTGCCAATGAACAGGCCATTACTACTTTTTTCCGTATCCTTGTCGGTGAACTGGAGCCAGACGAAGGAAGTTACAAATGGGGTGTCACCACTTCTCAGGCATATTTTCCGAAAGACAATACACAGGAATTTGACAATGATCTCACGATCACAGACTGGCTGACACAGTATTCTGAAATCAAAGATGCTACTTATGTCCGCGGTTTCCTTGGCAGAATGCTCTTTCCTGGTGAAGACGGCGTAAAAAAAGTACGTGTTCTTTCCGGTGGTGAAAAAGTCCGCTGCCTGTTGTCCAAAATGATGATTTCCGGTGCTAATATCCTGATTCTTGATGAACCTACCAACCATCTGGACATGGAATCTATTACTGCATTGAACAATGGACTGATCAAATTCCCGGGAGTTATCCTTTTTACTTCCCATGACCATCAGTTCGTGCAGACAACCGCCAACCGTATCATGGAAATCCTTCCTGACGGTAAGCTGATTGACAAGATCACCACCTATGACGAATATCTGGCAAGCGACGAAATGGCGAAGAAACGTCACGTCTTCCAGGTTAACGAAGAAGATGCTGCCGATAACTAGAATTTCATACTGCAGTTTTACTGCATGACAAAAGCTCCCGTTTTTAATGATCGGGAGCTTTTGCAGCTTATTGTTTACAGTATTTTTTATTTCATTGTGATATCCGCCAGTTTTCCATTTGTCACTTTCAAAAGTGCAGCAAGCGGAACTTTCAGCGTCAGTCCGACGCGGCCTCCACTTACATATATTTCTTCAAACCCACCCGCGGATGCATCAAACACGACCGGATATGGTTTTTTCATTCCAAGCGGACTGCAGCCGCCTCTTACATAGCCTGTAATTTTCAGAATATCTTTAACATGGATCATATCTACAGCCTTCTCTCCAACTGCTTTCGCAGCCGCCTTACGATCCACTTCTTTTTCGATCGGTACTACAAATACATAGTATCCGCCGCTTTTCCCTTCCATAACCAGTGTTTTAAAAGACTGTTCATATGGTGCCCCAATCAGATCTGCACTGTGAAGTCCATCAATAAACTCATCACATTCATATGGAAATGCTTCATATTTCACTTTCTGACGATCCAGCATTCTCATCGCATTTGTCTTAGCTTCTTTTGCCATGTTGTCCTTCTTTCCTGCCTTCTACCCGGCATCTTTACTGTTACTTTCTTTTTTTATGTGTATCATCACGTCTGGATATCTTTTTCCAGAGTTCTTCTCCCTCCCGGTCGTCTTCGTCCATCATTTCTCTCAGCACTTCCTCATCCAGTTCATCCTCATCAATTACAACCGGTTCTTCGTAGTCATCATTCATTGGATGATAGGAATCTTCTGTATCAAAAGATCCCAGCGGAAGATCAATTTCTTTCTGTCTGCTCTTTCTCGGTCGGTACGGAATTGTTTTTTCTGATTCAGGTGCCACCGCATCCTTTTTATGTTTTCTTCCTTTATTTTTTTCAAGTCTGAAATCTACCTGCTGCGCACTCCGAGATGCTTTATGAGAACTGTTCTGCGCTCTTCCCGGCGTATGCTTCACATTTTGTCTCTGTGCCGATGTTCTTCTGACTTCTTTCTGCGCCTTTCTTTCTGATTTCTGTGGCATATAATCCCTGAAATCCACATAATCAGAACTGTCCTGTCCATCGTTATACGCATCCTCTTCGTACTCTTCTTCCTCGTCATCATCTTTGCGCCTGTTTGTCGCAAACTGAATCAGCATTCCAAGAAGTGCAAATCCTGCACTCAGTCCCAGACCATACGGAATATCCGCCAGTCCGCCTAATTTTGCAGCAGAAAAGCCTGCCATCGCACCTCCCAGAAGGCTTGTCCCAATGATCAGAACTTCCCTCGCCTGCTTCATAGCCAACACACCAAGGCCCACTCCCAGAAGGAGACAGAAAAAGAATACCAACGAAGTAGTTGGATGAAAAACATAAATACCAAGTCCAATTCCAATGCCTGCTCCCAGAATAAAAATTCCAATCTTATAGCTCACAAATGCGATCACGGCCAGTAGTACACCCGCTCCAACCATAAAAACCGCATACATATATTTCTCTGTCACACCACCGGTATACGCTGCACCAAATCCAATTCCAGCTCCAATGACAAAACCACAGAGCATCATCCAGAAACGCAGAAGCCGATATCCCAGAATACAGTTGATCACTCCAAAAATCAGCAGTACTGTAAAACCGATCATCGAAAAACTGGATATAGACGGTACTGTCCGCGTATTCTCAATCATATTCATAATCTGCTGCAAAATATCATTCATAAAAATATCTCCTCTAAAACATAAAATATATCGTTTTCAGATTATCCAGAATACCATAATGATACTCTACTGTACTGAGCCCATACATTTTCAGATAGTATTCAGCAACTTTCTGAACATATCCTTCCTGTATCCACTGCTGACATGCTTCGTCAAAAGCTTCCTGCGAAGTAAATTTGAAACGTACTACCGCAGCTCCGTTCTCAAGACGCATACAGCAGAAATCATAAATCTGCTGTTCATCATATGTATCAAAACATGCCTGATTCAGCACATAAAAATTAAGATCCGTCGCAGTACACTCCGGAACCGGAAATTCATCGGATGCTGTATATAATTGCTCATATTCCTGTGGAAAAGGACACAGATAATCATAAATTGTTGTCTTATGTTCTTCCAGAGAAACCGCACCGCCTTCCAGAAATGCCGGCTGATCCCCGTTTGTAGCATCTACATAATATTGCTCACCGTTAATTTCTACGATATTCCAGGCATGTCCTTCATCACTGTCCCTCGCATTTCCCTCTACATAAATACACGGAACTCCAAGCTGTTCCAAAAGATACTGTACCGCCCTCGCATATCCGGCACACACAGCTTTCTTTTTCCAGAAAATGCCTGCAATATTCTGGTCATCCCCCGATGCTTCATACTCTGCATGATCTATCAGATACGTATAAACTGTTTTGACCTTATCATAAGCAGACATATCCTGTGTAATCTGCTCTTTCACTTCTTCCAGCGCATGTTCCATGAATGCCATAATTTCCTGAATTTCCTGATCTGTATACGTATATCCAGGTGAAAATCTGCAATAATCAGTTCCTTTATACGCAGTCGTATATACTTCCTCACGATTATGCACCCAGAAAAGTTCCGGATGATCCTTCAGCAATGCATGGTAAACTTTGCTGATCAGCTGTTCATTCGAAGATGTCAGATAAAACTCATCTTGTCTCTCCTGTATTCCACTCAGCATTTCACGATATATTTTCTTCTCATCTTCTGTCAGCAATCCAAAATAATATTCCCTGTAATTGTCATCGGTCTGCAGGATCTCCTGTTTTCTTAATGACCTGACTTCAGCAGGTTCCTGAGAAAGAAGATCACTCTGCCAGATGACACCCATAAACAGGACAATCAAAACGCAGAAAACTCTGCGTCCAAATCTTCTTTTTTTCTTCATCTGTCACTCCCTTATCTTCTGTACAGTCTTATATTATCAGACTTCTGCCATCAATAAAAGAGCTTGCTGTAAAAAACCGAACGACTCTTTCGAATCGTCCGGCCTTGTTTATCATCAATCTTCAAAAGTAACCTGAATATCACTGTTATCCGGTTTTTGCGGAAGAATTTCCGCAGAACTTCCGGAAACCGAAACATTCTGATTCAGGATTTCATCCAGCGTATCTGTCACTTCCACACTACCCGTCGCATAATTGGAAGTCGTCTGATTTTCGGATTCATCACTCATATCCTCAAATGTTATCTCAACATCCTCAGCCGCATCAGCAGGTGCTGTAATTGTTTCCGCTGTATCATGTGTTGCTGTATCCTTCACATTCAATCCATCACTGAGAGAGTTTGTTGTTTCTGCCACAAGTGTTGCTGACGTTGTTATATTATCCGTTATCAGATCTGTTTCTGCATTGTCTGCACTTGCACCCTGGTTTTCCATCTCTGCAACTTCCGTCTGTGTAGGATAGAAGGAAGGCTGACGGATATAACGGAAACTTGCACCATAAGCTTCTCCAACTGTTACTCCATTCTTACTAGAAGAACAGTGTACTGCGATCCAGTCGCCTGCATCTGTCTTGCCACAGATAATACCTACATGGTTATTACTGCCTGCTTCCGGTCCATTCTGGAATACAAGATCACCCGGCTGTGCATCCTGTTCACTGACAACATTGGCATTCTCCCACTGTTCAGAAGTACCGTCTCCCACACTGCTCTGCATACCCTGATTCAGATATCCATTGATCACTGACCATGTAACAAATCCACTGCAGTCAAGACCATATGCACGGACAGTTCCACTGCTGGCACTGCCTGCTGCAGATACTTTTTCGGCAGAACCCCAACTGGAGTCTTTACCTATCTGCGTTGATTTGCCGCCCCAGAAATATCCAACTTCACCTACCAGTGAATATGCTGCAGTAATGACATTTACACGTTCTTCAGAAACATCATCCCCGACACTCTGACGTACAAATCCTTTCGCATCTGTAACAATCGCACAGAGCAGCTTGCAATCTGTTTCTACATATTTCTTAAGTACTGTCCTGTTTTCCTGTGAAATATTATTCTGTTTAATATAATGGTTAATGTGATAGTTTCCATAAGAAACATGTGTAATGCTTTCTTTATCACGGACAACCGGATTCATCTCAGCAAAGATCTTTGCCAGTTCATCCTTCGCTGATGAATCAAGAGTGAACTCCGTGTTTCCTTCCTGGCTCTGCTCATAAACATAGATTGCCAGGATATCCTGCCAGTTACGCACGAGCAGAGAATCTGCTGAAGTCGTCAGGCCGTCAGCCCTGCTGTCGCTAGCGTCTGTCAGTTTGTTTTTTTCTTTATATTCTTTTTCAATTTCATCCATCACAGAAGAAAAATCATCAGAAAAAGAAAGCTGATAATTATTTTTCAGACTGTCCAGATAAAATTCTTTGCCTGCATGAAGGTTCGACACATAATAAACCGGTGTTCCTGTCTTGCCTGTAACATTTCCACTTCCATCAGAAATATCTGTTGCATTCCCCGCATCCTTCTGATTCTTCTGCAATTCTGCAATCTTGCTTTCAAAACCAACAAGAAGATCGTAATTTGTAACAAACTTCTTCTGGTCTTCCGGCAGGCTGTCATATTCTGCTCTGAGTTCTTTTACCCTTGCCGCATGATTTACTGTAAGTGTCTCCTTCGCAAGTGCATTGATCTTTGCTACCAGATTCTTTGCAGCTTCAGATTCTGTTACATTTGTCGGTGCCGGACTCGGTGTTGCAGTTGGATCCGACGGTGTCACAGTCGGCTCCGGTGTTGCAGTTGGATCCGATGGCGTCACAGTCGGTGCCGGACTCGGTGTTGCAGTTGGGTCCGATGGCGTCACAGTCGGCTCCGGTGTCGGCGTATCTGGTTCCGGTGTTGGTGTATCCGGTTCTGGCGTCGGCGTATCTGGCTCCGGTGCCGGTGTGTCCGGTTCTGGTGCCGGTGTGTTCGGTTCCGGTGCCGGTGTGTTCGGTTCCGGTGCCGGTGTATCACTTCCATCAGAGATTACCTCACCACTTCCATCGCCCAAATCGCTTGCAGTTTCTATATGCTCATCCGCAGCCATGACTGACATCGGACTGGATAAAACCATTGCAGATAAAATTGTTACACATAAACTTCTGGTCAGATATTTGTTCTTCATTCTGGTAAAATTGCTCCCTTCTGTCAAGAACATATCTTTATTCCCCTTATAAAGGTATGTTTCTCACTGCTAACTCACTTACACAATAACTGTGGTTAGTTTAGCATAAATTTCCATAAAAATCAACCGCCGGGATAAATCCCCCGACGGTTTCTGGATAAAATTCACATTCTTTTCATATTTACATAACTGCATAAGCATAATCTGCTATGCCATTCTTCCGGCATAACTGAAACAGTCCCTGAAATACCTGATAGCACACAGTGAGGATATAATGAATATCATCATCTATATTTCTCTTACAGTTCAGATATCTCCTATGATGTTCCTTAATGTACTGTAGAAGCTGATTCAGCGTCTCAAAATGGATTTCCTTCTCCGTATACACATCAGCCTTACCTTCCAGAACAAATGCTTTCAACTCGTTCTTCAGATGCTTTTCATAGGTGTTGTGCTGATAAAGTGTACCATCAAACGTCTTATTATGTGGAAAAGTAAAATAATCTGCTATATAATGCATGACCTCTCCGGATCTCCGCCAGAATACCCTGTCATTATATCCGGCCCCTGACTGAACCAGTCGTCGTATCTTACCCTGAACCTCATCAAAAGTACCGAAATACTCATGTCTCTTGGTTACAAATGAAGGCTGGATGTCCGGCAGGATATTGCCAAGACAAAATGCTTTTCTATGTGACTGTAAACTTTCATTAGCCGGCATCTGATCTGCCAGATACCTTGCCAATAATATGTGTGATTTCTTACGCACAATAAACACTTCTTTCTCTGATAAAAAACAGTTTACCGTAACCATATCTACTATAGCAGATTTACCTTTTTAATTCAAATAAAGTTTTTATAAAATCCTGACACTTTTTGGTACAAAATCATCTTTTCAAGACACCAAGCGCCATACTGTGCTGCGCAGCATGTCTTTTTTCAACCAGTGTTCTTGGATATCCAACTACTCCATTGTTATCATACGGATCATTAAAATAATACTTTTCTTCATCATATCCCACCAGCAGCATACAATGTTCGTTCGAGGTCCAGCAAAATCGTTCTCCTGTATCCAGAAGTTTCCACTCCGGTCCCGGAATTTCCTTACGCATGTTGATACATGCCCAGAATACCACCGGCATATCCTGATCGATATACTTTTTCAGAAGTGTCTCTGTCGATGTTCCCGTCTCATCCAGAAATTCATAATGATCCCCTGCGGCTTTTGCAAGCGCTTTCTGAAGTCCTCTCGCATAAATCCCATAAGATTCTTCATCATAAGGATTTCCACAGAAAAATTTATTCGGATCCGGACCATACAGAACACCATCCCGTATTTCCATCTCTCGGCACTCAAGACAGTTCTGAATAAACTCATCTACCGTAATCTCATAGCCAAGATACTTCAATAACATAACTGCCGAAACGCTCTCGCATCCAGTTGGATATTTTATGCTCTGGTCAATATATGGTACCTGAATCTTACGCACTTGCTTTTGTCTCCTCTTCTTTGGAAGATGTGATTTTTTTGATCACTGTAAGCGTAAGCAGAAGCAGGATCAGGCTGATTCCAAGAACCACCCACCAGATATGTACAAATCCGGCAATGATATACCCGATAAAGGAGATCACTGCAACTACTGCTGCATACTGCATCTGCGTAGTTACGTGATTGATATGATTTGACTGTGCCCCTGCTGAAGACATAACTGTAGTATCAGAAATCGGAGAAACATGGTCACCACAGACTGCTCCTGCCAGAACTGCTGATACAGAAATGATCATCATCTGAAGATTTTCAGAACCCGGGAACATTGCGATCGCGATCGGAACCAGGATTGCAAAAGTTCCCCAGCTTGTTCCTGTTGAAAAAGAAAGGAACACAGCAACTACAAACAAGATTGCCGGAAGGATCACACTTGCAGATGCATTACTTCCAACGATATTTTTGACAAAAGTACTGATTTCCAGTGCATCGCCCATGCCTTTCAGTGACCATGCAAAGATCAGAATTGCAATTGCAGGAATCATCATCTTGAATCCCTCTACAAAGCTGTCCATAAATCCCTTAAAGGTAACCACTTTGCGTGGAAGATAAAGAATCAGCATAAAAAATACCGTGATCATCGTAGCAAAGATCAAGCTGGTCTCTGCATCGCAACCAGAAAAAGCAGTCACGATATCTGTTGCTCCACCAAGGAATCCTGTATAGATCATTGCCCCGATTGCAGATACGATAAGTACCAGTACCGGCAGCACAAGATCGATGACTTTTCCATTTGCTGAGATTTCTTCGTCTTTAACCTGATCAAATTCCTCTCCACCTGAAGTAAAAAGATCTCCTCTGGCCGCATTGCGTTCATGTACCTTCATCAGACCAAAATCCAGTCCGGTCATGATGATGAAAACTACCATCACAAGTGTCAGGATCGCATACAGATTATACGGAATCGTTGACAGGAACAGCTGAAATCCTGTAATACCAGCATCATCCGGCACATAAGAATTGACAGCTGCCGCCCAGCTGGAAATCGGTGCGATAATACATACCGGTGCAGCTGTTGCATCAATAATATATGCCAGTTTGGCTCTGGATACCTTGTAACGGTCTGTGACAGGTCTCATAACAGAACCAACTGTCAGGCAGTTAAAATAATCATCCACAAAGATCAGTACGCCAAGACCTGTCGTTGCCAGCATTGCACTTTTCTTAGTCTTGATCTTACTTCCCGCCCATTTGCCATAAGCTGCCGATCCGCCTGATTTTGACATCAGGACGATGATCATTCCAAGCAGTACATCAAAGATCAAAATATTCAGATTCATACTGTTCTTCATGATATCAAAGAATGCCACAAATGCATTCCACGGATGAAAGCCGGTATACAGCAGTGCCCCTGCTGCCACCCCGATAAAAAGCGAACTGTACACTTCCTTGGTTACTAATGCCAGCACGATTGCCAGCAATGGCGGTACCAGTGACCACCATGTTCCGATAAACATCGAACCATCCATTTCATTTTCCCCCTGCATATTATATTTTCAATGCTTTAAATCTATTATACACTACCATATTTGTCCTGTACACCAAAAAAGTGAGAAGCCCGGTGGAAATATTCTCCAGGTTTCGCACTTTCTTTATAATATTCTTTAATCCATCAAACTACTCGGCCTTTTTACTCAAACGAAATACTGCCAAAATCCGGTGTTCCCATCAGGTCGAACGGAGTACTCTGGTATACGTAATAATTCAGCCAGTTTGTATACAGATTATTGGCATGAGCTCTCCAGAGAAGCAGCGGTCTGTTTTCCGGATCATTATCTTTGTAATAATTCTTCGGAAGATCGATTTGAAGTCCCTTTCCTACATCTCTCTTATATTCTCCATCCAGTGTCACACGGTCATATTCCGGATGTCCCATCACAAAAATCTTACGTCCCCCCTGCGCCATTGCAAGAAAAAGCCCCGCCTCCTCAGATTCTGCAAGAATCGTGATATCTTTACATGCACGGATATCTTCGATTGGAACCTCTGTATGTCTGGAATGTGGTGCAAGAAAAGCATCATCAAATCCTCTGACCAGCGGGATCTTACGATTCAGAACTTTGTGCCAGAAGAGACCAAACATTTTGTGATCGAGCTGACGTTTCTGAAGTCCGTAAAAATGATACAGACTTGCCTGTGCAGCCCAACACAGAAAAATCGTAGATGTCACATGACTTTCTGTCCAGTCCATAATCTCTGTCAGCTCGTTCCAGTAATCCACTTCTTCAAACTCCATCTGTTCTACCGGTGCTCCTGTCACGATCATTCCATCAAACTTCATATCTTTGAGTTCCGAAAAAGTCTGATAAAATTTATTCAGATGATTGGCAGACGTATTTTTTGCCTGATGGCTCTCAACTGCCATAAAAGTCACGTCCACCTGTAATGGTGTGTTTGACAGAGACCGCAGAAGCTGCAGTTCTGTTTCTTCTTTCAGAGGCATCAGATTCAGGATCAGAATCTGAAGTGGGCGAATGTCCTGGTGTACCGCTCTTCCCTCATCCATGACAAATATATTTTCTCTTTCAAGAATTTCTTTTACCGGTAAATCTCCCTGTATCTTAATCGGCATTTTCTGTTCCTCCTTTTGTCCAATTACAAATTTTTCAAGAATCCCGCCACTGATATAATTTTGTTGCTCACCACCTGCAGAGGTGGAGTCATCTCATATCTGATATAATCTTTTATCTTTCTGCCAGTTTCAGGAAATCTTCCTCTGACAGAATCGGAATTCCAAGTTCCCGGGCTTTTTTATTTTTTGATGAATTCGAAGTCACATCATTATTGATCAGATAATTTGTCTTACCCGTCACCGAACCGGTTACTTTGCCGCCCAGTGATTCGATCAGATTTTTGGCTTCTCCTCTGTTACTGAAATGTTCCAGACTTCCGGTAATGACAAAGTTCATTCCTGCAAAGATCTGCTCACCGGAAATTTCTTCCTTATTAATATGAAGATATTTCAGCAGATGATCTACTTTTTGATTATTCTCCGGATTACTGAAATACTTTGTCAGACTCTTTGCTATGACCGGTCCGATTCCATCGATCGCACTGATTTCTTCTTCATCTGCTGAACGGATCTTGTCCAGATCATCATCAAAATGCCGACAGATTACTTTTGCATTGGAAAGTCCGATATTTGCGATTCCAAGACTGTAGATTACTTTTGCAAGTGTTGTTTCTTCTGCCTTCTCAATGCTGTTCATCAGGTTTTCATAGGACTTTTCTCCAAAGCCTTCCATCGTTACGATCTCATCACGAAACTTTTCTATCTCAAAGATATCTCCGAAGTTGTGTATAAAACCTTTTGCAATAAATTTTTCCAGCGTTGCCTCTGACAGTCCGTCAATATTCATGGCATCTCTGCTTACAAACAAAGTAAATGCCTTGATCTTTTTTGCCGCACAGTCCGGATTCATACAGTAAAGTGCCTCTACATCATTTTCCCTGATCACTCTGGCTTCCTGACCGCACGCCGGACAGATTTCCGGTATTTCCAGATTACTACTTCGTGTCAGATTCTCAGCAATCTGTGGAATGATCATATTTGCTTTATATACCTGGATCGTATCCCCAATTCCCAGCTGCAGATCTTTCACGATACTCACATTATGCACGCTGGCACGGCTGACTGTCGTTCCCTCCAGTTCGACCGGATCAAATACGGCAACCGGATTAATGAGACCTGTCCTTGAAGGACTCCATTCAATTTCACGAAGTGTCGTCTCCCTCACTTCATCGGCCCATTTAAAAGCAAACGCATTCCGGGGAAATTTCGCAGTACTTCCGAGTGATTCTCCATAGGCAATATCATCATATAATGCAACGAGCCCATCTGATGGAAAATCATTTTTCTCGATCGCATGTGCAAAGTAATCCATTGCTTCGTCCAGATTCTCTCCTGTGACCATACGATATTCTACTACTTCAAATCCCTGTCTTCTAAGCCATTCCATCTGATATTTTCTGGAATTATGCATATCTACATCCTGTGCAGAAACCAGAGCAAATGCATAAAAGCGTACATTTCTTTCTGCCGTGATCTGATTATTCAGCTGTCGAACCGAACCACTGCAGAGATTTCGAGGATTTTTGTACTTTGCATCTACATCTTCGATCGTATCATTGATCTTTTCAAAATCAGAATAAGTAATGATGGCTTCCCCTCTCAGGACCAGTCTGCCCCGGTACGCAATTTTCAGCGGAATGTTCTTAAATACTTTTGCATTATTTGTAATTACCTCTCCCACGGTACCATTTCCTCTGGTAACGGCTTTAAGCAATTCTCCATTTTCATATGTGAGAACGATCGTAAGCCCATCCATCTTCCAGGAAAGCAAAGTTGGATGTGTCCCGATAAACGCTCTTAAAACGTCTCTGTCCTTAGTCTTATCCAACGAAAGCATTGGAGACTCATGCGTTTCTTTTGGCAGTACATCGACTGCCTCATACCCCACATTAACAGTTGGGCTGTCTGCCAGAACGATTCCTGTTTCCTTTTCCATTTTTTCCAGTTGATCGTACAGTGCGTCGTACTCTCTGTTGCTCATGATCTCCCGGTCTTCCTGATAGTATGCCTTTGCCGCTTCGTTCAGCTTCTGCACCAGTTCTTTTATTTGTTCTGCCGCTGATGTTTCCATGCTGTCCTCCTGTTCTGATTACTGTCTCACTGGAAGAATCCCGTATCAATTCATTCAGTTTCTTCCATTCATCTCCACATATTTCCCGATATTCTCCACATTTCAGGCCGTCCAGTGTAAGATTCATGATACGGATACGTTTCAATGTACATACATGATATCCCAGATATTCACACATTCTTCTGATCTGGCGATTCAATCCCTGTGTTAATATGATAGAAAAGCTTTTATCACCGGTCTTATATACCGTACATGGTCGTGTCACAGTCCCCAGAATCGGGACACCACTGCTCATCTTTCTGATAAAAGTTTCTGTAATTTTTTTGTCCACGGTTACTTCATATTCTTTCTCATGGTAGTTACCTGCACGCATGATACGATTAACCAGGTCACCCTGATTCGTCAGTAAAAGCAGTCCCTCTGAATCTTTGTCCAGACGTCCTACCGGATATACTCTCACCGGATAATCCAGGAACTCTGTTACTGTCGTTTCCTGTCGCTGCTTTTTTGTACTGCACACAATACCCCTTGGCTTATAAAAAAGCAGAAGTACCTGCCTGGTCTCTGCCTTCACCGGTCTGCCATCCAAAAAAACCTCGGCATCTGCTGGAATCCTTTCTCCAGTACCGATTTCTTTTCCTGCAACCGTAACCCGTCCGGCATCTGTCAGCTGGTCTGCTTCTCTTCTTGAACATACTCCTGCCGCACTCAGGTATTTATTTATTCTTATTGTAGTCTGATCTGTTGTTATCCTTTTTTCGTCCATTATTCTATTATATAGTTTTTTCTTTTTGTCCGCAACCGAGACCTTGTTTTTTTTTACCACATATTGTATGATAAAATTATTGTTTTATCATTTCAGATACACAAAGGAGGGAAATTATGTCTGATAAGAAACGACACCTGAATCCCCTGCTGCTTCTGATTGCGATTTTATTGTGTCTGTCTGCAGGATTTTTATTCCGTCGAACTTCTTTTGATGCGAATTACAAAATTCCTGCCAGACATTCCTCTGTAATAAAAAAATCCAAGGTCACACCAACGCCTGTTCTTACCCAGAAACCAAAGGCAAACGTCAGCATTTCTGCTACACCGACCATTACGGTCGAGCCTTCTGTCTCTCCTTCTGAATCCATATCACAAGATGAGACATCCCCGGAGGCAAGCCTTGGAGTCTGGACTTCAAGCGGCAGCAACTGGATGTTTATGGTTGACGGTGTTCCTTACACAGGCTGGCTGATCGATACTGACGGCAAACATTATTTCTTTGATAAAGATGGTATCATGCAGACCGGATGGGTGGATGATAATGGCAAACGTTATTACATGGATCTGGATGGCATCATGCAAACCGGAACGATCACAGTAGATGATCAAAATTATGAACTACAGGCAGACGGTTCTCTAAAAAAATAAACATTGAAAAAGACACAGGATCCATCCCGTGTCTTTTATTCTGTCTAAATATTTTACTGAAGCAATCCACTGTATACATATCCGGTCTGACCATCATATTCAATCTGGATCCAGTCACCTTCCTGTCCCATTTTCTGAACCTGATCCCCTTCGTCAAGACCACCAATAATTTCACTGTCACTATTTGCTTCAGCTCTGACATTACACCCTTCTGTAACTGTCAGCATTGTGCCGTCTGCACTCGTCTCAGAAGAAGAAGTATCTGCTTCTTCACCCAGTCCGTCAAGGAACTGTGCAAGAGCTGTGTCATCCTTCTGTGCCTGCTCATATTCTGCCTGCACCTCAGCTGTAAGCTTCTTTACATCTTCATCAGATTTCAGCGAATCCATATAAGTGGAAACTGTTGTGTTCTGTTCAAGGTCACCCAAAATTCTATAGGTACCATCGCTGTCTTTTACAACATAAGAACTCCAAAGAGACGGTGCCGGTGTATCAATCCCCTTACAGATGAAACTTCCTTTCGTATATACAACATACGAATTGTCGTCCATCCCTTTCTTCATATACACTTTGCTGACTTGATATCCTTCAATATAATCCTTTGCATTTGTGATTCTGGATTCATCAGAAGGTGTCAGATTATTTACCAGTGTTCTTAATGTCGTAATATCTTTTTCCCCTAAAGCCTTGTAGTAGCTGTTCATAAGTGCAGTAACTTCTTCACTGCCATCCTCCAAGGGATTCGTGTCTTCTTCTTTCTTCCCGTCGTTTGTCTCCCCATCATCTTCCGGAGAAGAAGGATCATTTCCCTGGCTGTTGTCCTGTGCTGTAGTTTGTTCTCCGTCCGAAGTCCCCTTTCCACTTCCGGTACAAGCACGTATGCTAAAGAACAATACAGCTACGATTATCAAAATCACTCCGCCAAGCATAAAATAGCGAAGGTTATCTGATAACCATTCCCTGAAATTATCCAAGTTCTTGTCCTCCTTAATTATTACTGTTCACTTTGTTCACAGTAACTTACAACGCACCGAGGCAGACCCATTACCTCGTGCAACACACCTGAAGGGAATCGAACCCCCGCACATGGTACCGGAAACCACTGCTCTATCCACTGAGCTACAGG